>Ga0307514_10000552_pt1 | contig 72113 bp, 55 predicted proteins | sample 16_EM_MG_FD_203088 | JGI IMG/M metagenome (GOLD analysis project Ga0307514, IMG submission 203088) | Populus trichocarpa ectomycorrhiza microbial communities from riparian zone in the Pacific Northwest, United States - 16_EM | ecosystem: Host-associated > Plants > Roots > Unclassified | place...
GCATGCTATGGCAGGTCAGACCCCTGTTTGCACCCCCTGTAACTGCATGCTATGGTGGTGTAACGTGCATGCAACACATAGCATGCAGTTGCAGGTTGCATGACCTGCACTACTCCATAGACCTAGGCAACGACTTGCGTCCGCTCAATCTTCTGCGCTGTAGTGGTTAACGCTGTAAAAAGACTCCTACGAACGGTGTGGTGGTGTGCCGCATTCTCCCCCGTAACAGGGGTCGAGTTTGTGGTGGGGGTTTAAAATCGTGTTTAAAGCTTATGTCGCATCATGCGGCTAAGCACCTGGTTATTTATTTGGGATTATATGTCGTGCAATAAGCGTCTTTTTTTCTTGCTTCCACACCTTTCGGAAATGCCCGGAACGGCTCGCACACTTTACAGGGTCACTGCGACGCCCCAACCTTTTCTTGAACGCATTTTTGAAAAAATTTGCGCGGTGTCGCGGGAAGAAAAATCGACGTGAAAAAGTATATATTTCACAGGCTGCACAAGTACTGAGGAGTCAAAGTTGACAAAAGCTTAAAACGACCACAATATCTTTCTTGCTATACTCGCAGCCAAGTACTCTTCACTTATATTTTTCTCCTTCGTGATTCTTCTTAGGTTAACCCTAACCCTAAGGAATATACCTGGCTCACGGCTAGGGACGAGGCGTGTTCCGAGGAAGGTGTCGGTGTTCCAGATATCTCAAAACTTGGAGGCAATGCCTTTGATGATCAACTGGCCAGTGAGGAGGTCGTTTGGACTTTCTTCCTAAGAGTGGGAGTTCGTATAGGGCTACTGGGAGTGACCGTGGACAGTATCTCTAGTGATGGGATTGGCACCAGGCCCTGGACGGGTGAGCAGGGAGTAGAGGCAGTAGTTGCGGCTGAAGCAAGTACCAACAATACGGACTTTAAATGACTGCTACAGGCACGCCGAGACACAAAGGGATCACTGGATGGCTGGGCTTGGCCATATAGTGGCGAACCGTTTCAAATCCGGGCTCCTGGATATTCCTTCATACCGCTACATATATATTATGAATTGAAAATTTTCATTAGCAGATGGAGCTGGCACCACGACAACTTTGGTGCCTATAAACGATGGAGGACATATTCAGCAATATACGGAGAAGTTGTGGAGGTTTTTAGCAAAGAGGCGGACAGACTCGTGCTGTATCGGTCAATTGACCATGGAATCGACTTGGGGCCCGGCTACAATTTACCATATGGGCGGATTACAATTAAATGGAATTGAGTTGAACAGAGTCTTCGGTTAAGTTGAGTTGAGTTGTGCGGTATTCACGAAATTGCGTTGAATAAGATCACGTGCCCATGAAGCCAGATCATGGATTTGGACTTAACGATCCCATGCCATATGGACAGATCGATAAGTGGGCATTTTCTTAAGATGGACAATATGTCACTGGATGTATTATGGGACTGCGATGAAGAGTCAATGGAAGACAGAAATTATGGAGGTCACTAACAATGACCTCTGGAGAGCTTACAGAGCTACAAGAGAAGTCGGGGAATGTGGCCTAAGAGCACATTCATGCACAGTGGAAACGAATGGCAGGAACCAATTGAATCACAGCCAAAAAAGAATCGTGGCCCGAAATCAATCGGGGCCATAGATGAATCACGGCGAGGGATTGATCGTGGGCGGTGAGGGATCTCGGCCGGAGGGGGATCGCGGCCGGAGAGGAATTGTGTCTGGAGAGAGATCAAGACTGGATATGGAAGGATGATCTGAGGTGGATGACCGGAGGTGGATCACGATCGGATATGGGTTGTTGACGGGAGATAGATTCCAGGAGATGGATCACGGCAGACGTATGACAATCAATCTCTTTTTCTATCTGACGTCACCAAGTTACAATCAAGCGCGGATATGCAGACATACGATGTACTGCCGGCGGCATGGCTCCACTGAGTACGGTACCAAGCACGACTCAGAGCACTATTCAGACATAACGAATTATGCATCTAAATGCCTGAATTTCAATGTCGAATACAATCCTGAATCATGTCCACAGTCAATCAGCTACCATGCCGATTCTGCACATCCTGAAGACATATGAGATATGTCGTCAGCGGGGCAACGATCTGTAAAGAGGGGGATGACAGTGCCAGATTCGCAACAACCATTAGTGCGAATTTCCGCAGCGGGAGTACAGGGACAAAGTACCGCGAAACGGGTTCTCCAATGGAGGAGACTAGCAGCCGCATGTGCACATGCAGAAGAATCAACAATTATACTCCCAGAACGGTGCAAAGTGCATGCAGGGAAGTAATGGGAAACACACATACAGATAAATCGAGAAGACACATGTGCAAGTCACACTCCCAAAAGGGATCCCGACTCAGTCCCAGCAATCCCGACTCAGTCTGAACAATACCGAGATTCACAGCTGCTACGGGAAATCAACTTCACAATCAATCCTAACCAATAGATATGGCATCAGAAGAACCAGTGAATGATAAGTTGTTGGCAGAGCGACAACGTACAAAAGTGGGATGTCAATGCCGGAATCGCAACGATTGTTACCACAAGCAATCACCTGAGTGAAAGTGCCCCGAGGAAGCACCTTGGTGTGAACTTACTGGCAAAGAATCGCATTTGGAGATTAGTCAATGAGTGTACCTTGGAAGAGATCACTAGCAGAGTTAACAAGCACTTGGAGAAGACTCAACCAGATGATAGAACATGTGAACTCAGAGATTGACGATGTGGATACCCAGCTAAGTGACAGCTAGCACACATGGAGAAAGAGTGGAAAGCATACCCGGAGGAAAGATGGTGAGCACAACCAGCAATTGGAGATAAGTGCATAGAGCACAGGGCGGATGTCAAGTATACCTACAAGTGAACCGACTTGGAGGATGATTAGTGCCACTGCAAGAGCACTGCGGAGATGATGAGAAGATGAAGTTAGCTTGATCTGTGCCCAATGAGTACAATTATGTCTACAGAAGCAGTTCTGAACAAGACAGACAATGATCTTCGAACGTACCAAATAGTCTGCCGAATGGCATCGCGAGCGAGTCACGTCAACGCATCGCAAGATATAGTCACAGAAAGGCCTCACGAGAGACAGTCATCGAATGGCATCATGAGAGACAGTTGAGACAACTACCAAGGAATAATCACTGAGAGTTCATAGTGAACCAGATTATGGCCAAATGACTGAAAATTAGGATTGAAAATGAAGACTATCGGGAGCCCTCTACTGAAGGCACCGACTGGGATATTTACCAAACAGCATATCGAAATGAATATCGAAACGACGATACTGGTGGCCTTTAAGCCCGCTTGGCCGATGCCGAAGGAGGACGAATATAACTACTGATGGGCACCAAGTGAGAGCCACCAGCTGCAAGAAGTGATGTCAGATATCGAGGCTGGCCGAAAAGCTATACACGAGGGTCTGCAGAGTGCAACCGCGCTTGAAAATATATGGTATAAATGACCATTTCAGGAGAAGCTTACGAGATAGATACCAGGTCATATATGATTCACCATCATTGATGGCTACATTACCGAGAACAGAAGTTTCCAAAGTGGCAATAATAACCACTAATGGGCTGGGCGTGCGAAATTGTTAAAGAGGAATTGGGAAAGCTGGAGTACTTGCTCACTTGGAAGTATAGTGAGTATAGCCGGTTACTGGAATGCTTACAAGTTATATACACCGATGCAATTGCCAATGGCAATGGCCAAGGGCAACCGCGAGGCCGATGGAGATGATGAGGAGTGAGCAGAAGCCACCATCGATGCCACCGAGTCAAGACGAGGCTCATATTACGATAAGGGATGTCACCGAGATTACTGTGTCTAATTCCGACAATGTCCTACACTTGGTATGAGTTCCGTGTGCGAGATTGGATGGTCGGATGCTGGACATTCCAGAAGTGGAGATATGGAGGATGGTGTTCCTTTGGATGTTCGTTCTTTCTCTGTTCTTCAGTTCTGTTTACTTCTTTACTTCATTGCATCTTTGGATCTCGGCCCAGTACAGGCAGCATTGGCACTGGTTTTTACCACCTCCGGAGATAAGTCAAGTGGAGGTGGAGTTTCCCCGTGCGCTGCCTCGGCCAAATAGCTGCTATACAGTACTGCTCGGTGGTGAGACTTATGGGTTTGTACATTTGCATATGTTGAAGGGTTGTTCAATTCTTTCCATTTCTACTCTTGTCCAGGTTTATACAGCCCAGGAGATCTGCACCTAGAGAGGAGGATAATGTAACAGCACGACTGCAAGTTACGTGTCCAGGGCCGGTTAACAACCGCTTTATATAGTCGGCTCTCCACGAACCTTAGATCTCTAGGGATAATCTTACTATAACTGCCATATGCTACTCCACGCTGTTGACATCCACGCTTCCAACGGTATCCACTGATATACCTTGAGACAAGGCCATACACGGACGGATTCTTTTACAACGGAGGATGTTACAACTTGGAGTGTACACTTTCCATGGGCTGACAGGTTTCTTGGGAGTAGTGTTAGCAACGGTTCCAGTTTTGGACCCGGCCGGTTTTATAGATCTGCGTGGCAACGGCCTTACCCCATCCAAAATCGAGGATTTTTTAAGCGCACCATTGCATTATGGCTACAAATATTAATCAGAGAGTTTAATGTTTGGTACATATAATATGTAGCTTCATACGGCGCATCATTTGGCCGTCTCCGATTTCTCGATATCTTCAAATCTCAGCCAGCGGTAGCCCAAAAACCTCGGTTTTCGGCCGAAAATGGCAATACTTTCAAAGCTGCTTGCTGAGTTTTGAAGATATCCAAAATCAGAGACGGCCAAAAGATGCGCCGTCCAAAGCTGCATATTTCATGTACCAAACACTAAATTATGTGATGAATATTCATGGACTTAATTGAGGGAACCGTTGGGTACAAAACTGGACCGAACTGGCTTGGGCCGGGTTTTGTTCGAACCGCTATATTAGAAATGCCCCGAGAATGGAACCGTTGCTAACACTATGTGGGACAGCTGACACTTGGTTAATGCTCTGCAGAGATTGATTGATGATATGCATGCATCGATGCGCGCTGAGCACAAACAACTCACTGCAAGCAGTTCACAATCGAAAGCCGCCGAGCTTTACTTAACAAAAAATGAAACAAAGCTGGCATCTGGCACTTGGATGTGGTCGATGGACGAATCTCAAACAGATGATGGAAGAGTAAGAGACGCAGTGGTCTGCTTAAACAGAGACGGTTGGACTCTCTTCCGCAGCTACCTCGGCACGGGTCAAATTGAGGTGTTCGACAGTGAACTCTGGGCACTCGGAGTTGCACTCTGAAAGTCTGTGGCGAGAGCAGAGGCGCTACAAGCACACGGAGTCACGACAGTGGCAGTGTTTAGTGATTTGCAGGCGGCCATCAGGTGGACAATATACCTGGACCCACGTGCAGGGCAGGATCTTGCGAGAGCAATCAACAAGCATAATAGGGCCCTCCACGCCTAAGGCTTCAAATCTGCGATCATCAGGGTCCCAGGATGCTCGTGCATCCCCGGGAACAAATTGGCTAAATGCCAGGCAAACAAAGAAGGACAAGACCGAGTCTACACAGTATGCAAGCGAATATACACCTGGGCCACGAACAGAGCTACATGAATCTCTGAACAAAGGACGGCGGCAATAGCGAGGTGCGAAGCCGACATGTGTTCCAAACACTACTGATAGAGACTGACGTAGAAAGCGGGGAGCACGTGACTCGTCCCAATGACAAGCGTGAGATCATTGGCAACGAGGTTGTACCGACTGCAGAACGACCATGCGTCGACTGGAATGTACCTAATGCGGTTTCAACACCAAAAAGACAACAAATGCTCCTGGTGCAGATGCAGAACACTACAGATGTGGGAACATCTCTTGCGTCACGGCAGCCGGGGGAGGGACCAGCAGACAGGGCTCTGGAAGGCGGTCGGAAAGGCCTCGAAATGAACAGCTGGCAGATGCCAGCCTGTGCAAATCTCTGAGCTTTTCTCCAAGGAAAAATCCAATCAAGCTGTAATGGACTTCCTGGCAGCGACCAACGTCAGGAAGTTCCCGCCAAAACTATCGGAGGGACCTGGGCAGGTGGAGTAAGGGAACGGTTAATGGTGTTTAAACAGGAAGCGGTCTGTCTCTCTTTGGTCTGTTTGTCTGGTCATTGGTTGTTTCCTTGTGTTTCTTTCTTTCATTCCAATCTTGTGCACTTGGTTGATTTTGCTTGGTCATAGGGGAGAATGGGTAGCTGGTGGGAGATCCGCTATCTTGCCGGCTCCCGTGGAGGCAGAGGGGGGGTTTTAGTCTCTGTTATACTCTAATTTGAGTGAATACAGTATGAATAAAACAAACAAACAAAGTAGTTCAAAATCGAAGTTGAGTTCACACTGCATTGCCATGGCCAAGATGGTGGCATACAAGGCACGAATACTGAATTTTCTGCAGCTGCATCCGGTAATCTCAATATTAAATAATGTACATAAAGAATTGCTTAAATTTACTGAGTCCGAATCAGAAGGGCCTTCAAGCAAATCAACAAGAAGATACTTCAATGCAGACTGATCCCTGTTCTGGCGAGGATTGCATGGAGAAGACTACTCAAGATAGCCTAGAAACTGATTCGATCAAACTGGATATTGGGGAAGGAGACACTCCTGAAAAGAATAAGATCATTATAGAGGTGGAGGTGGATAATGTCGAGGCACAGGGCAATGAAGATGAAGAGCGAGTTTCAAATGAAGACATTCAGTACAATGTAACTATAGAGTGTTGAGATAATTGTTGCTTAAATAACAGGATGAAACAAGCATCAATTTGGACTTGAGATGTCCGCTCACCAGCTCCAATCCAGCTTGAGGTCTCGTGTGCGAATGTCTTGTGTGTAATACTTGCAAGAGTTAATCAAAATATGCGTAGTGAAAGCTACATCATCTGCAGTTAATGAAAAGAAATTCAAGTATCTGATAACAGAAGAACCTACTTCTAGAATCTTGAAATTCAAATTCCAACAAACAGAAGTCAGACTAGAATATGATTACTCTTTGTCCGGTGAAACAGCATTAGCGTTTCATGGTATTGTTAGCATAAAATATACGTATTTCTTCCATTTCTGTGGCAGTAATGTCCATCCCGGTGTAAACAAGGTGGATTGAAGGGAGACATTATTGACATATGATATCTATCGGAGTACATGAGGAGTTATGTCATAAAGGGCGAAAGTCCACAGATTCAAGGTGACGATGATAGAAACGTATCATGATGACTGAAACAGGGAGTATAGGTGGCGGGCCTGTAACATTGGAAAGTACAATATGATGGTGTTTGATAGAGAAGGTGAGCTTTCAATGGTAATTATATAAGAACTACACACTGATCGGGGATGGTTTTAGACAACCCCGAACGGAACTTGAATTCAAACTATAGGGAATGGTTTTATAAATCTCTGAAGGAATAAAACTAAGGACTTCAATGGGATTTAAACAGAACCTGACCAGAATCTGAAAAAGGCCCAGACAGAACCCGATCCTAACCCAAACAGGACCCAAACAGAACCCGAATGAGACTACAATGGAAGACATCCAGATTGACTTGTAAATCCCAACTTCCGGCCGGAGGACTCCCAAATATATGATTTCTCACTTTCTAGTCCTGATTTGGAGTAACTGACCTGAACACGAATTGGAATCCACATCATGAATGGGGGTTACATAGATTCAGAGTCTAACTTCCACGTATAGAATCCGGCTCACCTATGGGCTAGCTCCTAAGGCTGCAACTCCCGGGCAGAAGATTCAGGCCTGCGAAGGTTATTGTGTTGAGTAGCAATCTTCCGAGCGGAAGATGGTTTCAGTGTGCATACGAGGAAGCATCAAATCACTGTGGAGAGGATGTAACAGTCTCAAAGAGAGACCCATAACCGGACTGTGCTGTATGTGACTTTATGGTGGTCCTCTTCATAGACCAAAGTACCAAGCACCAACTTTCAGCCGGAGAATTGAGAACAACACCTGCCTTGGAGAAATTCTGAATTTCCTGTGGGAGGATTTAGAAAGTCTCACATGGTTACCCACAAGTGGACCGTGCCACACATGATTTTAAGATGGTCTCCCGTGGTAGACCAGGTACCAATAGCCAACTTCCGGCCGGAGAATTGACAATGATACCTACTTTGGAGATATTCACAACTTTCCGGTCGGAGGATTTAGAAAGTTTCACATGGTCGCCCATAGCTAGACTATGCCACTCATGATTTCAAGGTGGTCTCCCTTGGTAGACCAGGTCGCAAGTGCCAACTTCCAGCTGGAAGAGAGAGTTCTGGCAGGGAGATATTGGCAACTCTCTGTTTGGAGAACTAAGTTGAAGGCTGGTGAAAACTGTCATCTTCCGGTCGGAAGATTGACTACTACCTGGCTATGAATAATTCCCATGTTTTTGGTCGAAGGATTGAGCAAGTCACACATTGTTGTCTACAACTAGACCTTGCTATACGCAACTACATTGTTGACCTCCTCGCTACGCCAGGTGCCAAATCTGAACTTCCGGCTGGTGGATGTATTTCTCCATGAGTGAAATGCTCAACCTTCCAGTCAGAGAAGTTAGAAAGTCCCACATAGTTAACTGTAACTGAACCATGTTATATACAACTTCATTGTGGTCCCCTATGATGAACAATGTACCCAGAGTCGACTTCCGGCCGGAGTATTGAACCTGATCTTGCAGATGTTCTGAACTTGCTATTTGGAGGACTGAGTTCAATGCTGCCAGAAACTAGCATCTTCTGGCCGGAACATTAAATGCTACCTGCCTAGGAGAAATATTCGACTTCTGGTCAGAGAATGGCTTGATGCTAGCGAAAGTTTCAACTTCCAACTGGAGTATTTAGCGCGACCTACCAGAAGCTCAGAACTTCCTTGTCAAAAAACTGATTGGATGTTGGCAGATACTATCACGTTCCGGCCGGAGGATTCAATACTGTTTGCATAAGAGCAATTCTCAGCTTTCTGTAGAAGAAAGCAATTTTACGTGGGTAAATTCCAACTTCCGGCTGGATAATTGATCTCTACCTAGCAGAAGCTTAGTACATTCTACTCGGCAGACCCAGTTCAAAGCTGGTAGAAACTATCATATTCCGGCCTGAAGAGCAAATATTACCTGACTGGAAGAAATTCCCAACTTCCGGTCGGAGAAGATTCAATTTTTCATGTGACAGTTTTATCTTTCAGCCGGAGAATTGAGTTTAACCGAGCAGAAGATTGACACTTTCTTGTCAAAAGACTGAGTACAAAGCTGGCAGATACTATCACATTCAGGTTGGATGATTCCATATTATTTACCCGAGAGAAATTCTCAACTTCCGATCGAAGAATGCCATTCTTATTGGGGAACATTTCACTTCCAGGCAGAGAATTGAAATCTACCTAGTAGAACCTCGGAACTTTCCAGTCAAAAGAATGAGTTCAACTGTGGAAGAAAGTATCATCTTCCGGACAGAAGATTCAATAGTATCTGCCTGGGAGAAACTCTCAACTTCCGGTCTGAGAATGCCATTGTATATTGGATAGTTTCTGCTTCCAGCCAGAGGATTAGTTCTAGACTTGGATAGAATCCCACCTTCTGGTCAGGGGATGTAGATCTCATTTGAAAAGTTCCAACTTCCGGCTGGAGAATTGAGATCGGCCTAGCAGAATATTCCAAACTTTCACTTCGGAGGACTGAGTTCAACACTGATAGAATGTATCATCTTCCAACCAGAAGATTAAATGTTATATATCTCGGAGAAATTCAGAACTTCCAGTTGTAGCATGCAATTCTGATTGGGACAGTTTCAGCTTATGGCCGGAGAATTAAGATGTACATAGCAGAAGCTCGAAACTTTCATGTCCAAAGACTGAGTTCAACCCTGGGAGCCACAATCATCATCAAGCCGGATCATTAAATATTAGATAACAGGGAGAAATTCTGAACTTCGGGACAGAGAATGCAATTCTTGTTGCTCAAGTTTCAACTTCTGGCCGGAGAATTCAAATCTGTCTAACAGAAGATTGGAACTTTCTTCTCGCACGATTGAGTTCAATGCTTGTAGAAACTATCATCCTCCGGCCGGAGAATTAAATACCATCTACCTAGGAGAAATTGTCAACATCCAGTCAGAGAATGCCATCCATTGTGTGAAAGTTTCAATATCTGGCCTGAGGATTCCTAGACTCCCAACTTCTGGTCAGAGGATGTTTTGGTCATTTGACATTTCCAACTTCCGGCCGGAGAATTGAGATCGACATAGTAGACTCTAGGAGCTTTCTACTCAAAAGAGTTGGTTCAAAACTGGTTGAAACTAGCATCCCACAGCCGGAAGATAAAATACTTTCTGCGTGGAAAAAATTCTCAACTTCCGGTCAGAGAATGGTGATATTTTTTGTGAGAAATTTTCAACTTCCGGCGGGAGGATTCCTAGGCTCCCACCTTCTGGTCTGGAGATATAGTTCAAAACTCAAAAGTTCCAATTTTCTGGCTGGAAGTGTAGCCTTAACCTCAACCCAGTGACTGAAAATCTGGCTATAATGAGGCTATGGAGACTCCATTTTATGATGATTGGCATGATGTTTGTAAAGTGTTTTCTAGCTCCACACAGCGTAGCAAGAGGGGAAAGTACGACTATATGAACTGAAAGGGGGTTCACCGATACACTGAGATCAACAAATTGTCTCACAGGCGACGGACTCACAGTTTTGGACTGAGCAACAAGGTTTCACTCACCGCCGGCATTGGTATTTGCAATCGTAAGCATCCATGGACTTCCATGGTGTTCCAGGGTCTCATGTATATAAAGACAGAGCTTTCTCTTAGATAGTAGAATAGACTTTGTCTGCTTTATGTTTGTAACAGCCCAGATGCCTCATCACCACCTTAAGTTGTGTCGCTACCCAGGATGAACTTCCAACATATCCTATCCCTCTGAGATACCTCTACCTCTCCCAGCACTATCCACCATGCACATGAGTCACACAATGCTGCATGATTAGATTAAAGAGCTGCTGTTAGCAACAGTAGGCTGCAACAAAGCGAAAGTTATATTCAAGGGTGGCGGGCGGTGAAATATTTCACAACCACAGGTGATCATCATCCAGAGGATACTAGGACGCTGCGAAGTTCGAAAGGCCAATGCCATGTCTTCCCTTACACCACGCTCCCGACTCAAAGCATGCATACGATATCTCCTAACCCTCATCCTCAGCACCTTAGTCGACTTGGCAAACGCACAGGTTATTCTAGAACCTTCTACTGCACCATGGTCTCACAGATCATAGCCTGCTGGGGTTCCATCTATATCGGCGTCAACTCTTCAAACCGACGACATGTCATAACAATCGGTATATCCGCCATGGCATCTCGGGGCTGTGTGGTACGAAACTCTATCCATCTATACCGAGCTCTCAACCGCGGCGACTGGACGACGTTCTCTGGCTGGGAGCACGGCCAAACCCGCCTGGATGTCGTGGTGATTAGTTGGCGTACACCCCTAGATCTGCGGCCCCTCAGGCTGCAAGTTGCAATGCAACTGGAGTCGGTCGCGTTCGGAACCAGCTGGGAGGTCTTGGTTTGCGGTCGCAACCTCAGCGAGACATCCCAGATACCGCCGAAGGCATATTGGATCCAGAGTCCGCATGCGGCGAATACAGCACAACCCGAACCGTGGATACGCGGCTGCCGTATTTCCCGATCACCTCCCAACGCCTAGCCGAGCCAACGACGTCGTTTTTCAATAGTAGTTCCATCAATCATATCATCCAAGACTTAGTCGCAATGCGGGAGTGTTGCCCGTCGCTCTGTGCCTACATCTATGAGGTTCGATAGGTGCAACAAGACATCACACCAGCAAGACTTTTCCTGCATTTTCAGAACCGGGAGGTTAACATTCCATTCGTCGAGGTCCGAGCCAAGACCGGACAATTTGGGGACTCGCGAGCGATAGGCATGGAGTGCATAATGTTGATGTACTCGCTGTTACATCTGGCTGCGGCAGTTGCGACAGGACTTATGGCTGCAGCTACCGCCCGAAGATTAGCTGTGTAGTTGATGGCAGTTCGGGTCACGTTGAAAATCCTAAGAACTGGAGATATACTTGGCGATGAGGCTCTTATGATGTCTCTGGCGTGGGATAAAGTCACGCCAAAGTGGGAGACGCTAACGGGGAGCTGGCATGTAGCTGAGGATGCAGTGGTCTATGGAGTTTCTTTGTGGAAGTTGGTGTACAGCATGGCAGTTCCACGCCTGGAGGTTTCCATCATCTGTGCGGCCTGAGCATACGGTTCTTGGGATGCAGATAAACTGCAACCTAATGGCGTCGTTGGACACGGAATGCTTGGGTTTTCATTATGCGTCGCAATTGCACTCTCATTTCGAGCGGTTGTTGGTGTGAAGGGAAGAACGACTGGACGACTAGTTGGAACCTCGCACACCCAACTGTATACCCGGTACACTATAGGGCCGAGACGTGTGGCAGTTCCGGTTGAGCTAATGTTGCGTTTGGGTAGGACTCCGGACGAATTGCATCTACTCGCACATACTCTGAATGATGCGGTGGACGACAATACGGCATTAATCGCTGCGATGGGTATTTTCCGGTCCCCGTCCATGGCCAACACTATTCCGGAATCCTGTCGCACACCGTATTGCAATATCACTACGACGACGACGCAATTGTTACCAGGGAGAACAAATATGCTCCGTTGACGACGCGAGACGTTTATCCCTGGATTCAGTCATGCTTTTGCATCATTTTGACGGCTCTCTGTGCATGAGCTTCGGTGGTGTATGCATACTGTGATGTTCCTACATAGGTCAAACCACTGGTGGAGGTGCTGTTAGTTCTGAGCGCGTCGTGGTTCAGTATGTTGGACAGGACAGACGGACTATGTCATGATTGAGATGCGTATGTTAGTTTTATGATTGCTACTCTAGTTTCTTCCAGTCCTTAGTATGCTAGAGTCAATAATGTATATATTAATTAAGTTTCTATTTTTAGCGAGGAATGTGTGGAGTCGCGGCCTTCTTCGGCGAAAGGAGGTGTTCCGTATTTCATTGTATTTGCTTATGTAGCTATATCTGTGCTATGCAATTGCTCCTGTGGTTCTTGTGCTGTAGATGACATGTTCTTTTTGTGATGAGATGGGGCGCTCAAATGTGGTATGTGTTGAGAGTAAAAGAGAAAGAACGAAGAAGCTCAATTGTCTATCGATACAAGAGAAGGAAAACACTAGACTTATATACAGAGAAAAGACCATACTCGCCGAAGCCGAGTATCACAACCGGAGCCCGAAGCCGAGTACCAGTGTCGGAGCTAGGCCTCCTCCTCAGCATCGGGGCAGGCGAGGCCCATGGGGGCCACAAGCCACCGGCCTGATGCCCGCAGCCTTAGGCCAATGGGGGCTGTAAGCCCCCAAACGCCACCGAAGCCACCAGGCCAAATCTTATGCCAACAGTATGAAGTATAACTAGGAACTTAGCTTTCACCTGACAAAACTACCAGTTCATCCTGCAGTGTGAGGGCTGGATCCCTCGCTGGACTAGCCAAAACTTTCGCTTCTGGTTGTGTCAGCAAGATGGTATCCCTCCTGAGAGCCCGTGAGTACGTATCTACCCCTTACACAATTAAGGGCCGGCACGCGGAGTTCTCAGAGGTTATCATAAAGTTAACATTATTTGGTTACCACACTCAAAATCACGTGTTAATATTCAAGGAAGGTTGTTCGTATGTGCTGGAGGTGCGAGTGGAGAGGAGAGGAATCGCTTGCTGTATTACCATCCAATTAGTGACCAGTTATATACCACCGAAATTTCTATTTCTCGGGCTACCACTGCAATGTGTGCAGGCTGTTAAGCGAACATAATTTGTAGTACCTAGCTGGAGCTTATCTCCATACAACATTAGAGTAGCGTGCAATATTCTAGGTTGAACTCACCCTCCTCACAGTACAATCAGTATCTTCTCCCCAGTTTCAAGTGAGCTTGCCACCACAACTGTGGGATCAGTGTTCTATCTATAGATGCGCTCTAATACATCAGAACAGAGAACCTGTTCAGATTAAAAATTATAGTGTCCGATAACGAGCAATATAAAGTTACTCAGGAAGTTCGAATCCGGGCCAACTCGATCCTACAATTGATGATTTCGGTTAGTGTTACCCATGGTCATCCTTTGAACCCAGCAGCCAGCGATCTCAGTTGTTTTGTCGGCTGACCATGGCGTTGAGATCCTCGGAGATCGTCTACGCCCCTCCTCACTGTAGGAACGTCACGTGACCATAGCGAGTTTCAAACGGTATTGGCAATCTCCTAGTATTACCGGAGTTTAGATAGTCTGCCCAATAGATATTTGTCAAAGGTTACTTACTAGCTTTTATGTAATATTTTTATCATGTATGGTACGTCGGTAGCGGATCGTCCAAACTTGAAAACAAGTAATAGAATGATTGTCGTCTGTCCTCAGCTTGCTATCCGTGGGCTTCGTATTGGTTGCAGTCTCCGGTGAACTCGTACAAAACAGGCAGATGGGTGGCCGGAATTTCTTACATTTAGCGGCCAACATGGCGAACAACGCATGCCCCGTATGTATCAACTTTTTGACCTTACAGCTATTTAGTAGTTACTGGTGTGTAAATACACGCAGTGTTCTTTAAACATTATGATTTATGCGGAATTGATGTACCTCTGATGGTTGGCTTATGCTCGAACACGCCATCTGAAACAGCGTTAGTCGAAATGGCACACTGGGAACCCTCCATGAGAACCTGGATTTGTCGTCCAGACGTGTTTTGTTTTACACGGTCATCAGCAGATATGGACAACAGCGACTTAGCAAAGCAGAACTAGACCTACTTTATGCCAGAACTCGCATACACCCGATCCCGTCCACTCAAGCGTCGCCAGTTTTCCCCGCTAACGCCGCCGATGGGCCATATCCTACCACCTCGTTGGCTCGAACTACTGCATGCAAGACCGATCCCATCAACGTGTCGACACGGAAATTTGAAAATCGTTAATATACGCTTGCTAAGAAGTCAGAGGTGATGGTTCACCCGTTGCTCGCCAAACCACCACGCCTCAGATATGGAAGTTCAAGTCCTACGCTCACCAGAGCTTCGAAGGAAGATCGAACTTCTACCTTTGCTGGTAGTTGCGAGTCTCATTGTCATTCCCACCGTCACTTCCCAGCCACTGCAATATGACTCCAGGCTTCTTCCCCGCCAATCCCAACAGAACGCGGCTCCGCGTGGTACCGCTAACGACACCTTATCCTGCAGCTTTTCGGGCGACCAAGATATGTACGGCCTCGGTATTCGGGTCGGCTACTACATTCAATGGGTCGCGACGGTATTCGGGGCGTACTTCACTCCCCAAATGGTGTCATCTGCCTTCGAGGCCAATGCCATCTTCAATATCGGCATGTTAGCTGGACTTGTGTACTCCACGATCCGACGAAACAATATGCACTTGTTAGAACCCCTCATCGTTCTCGGATTCTCCATCGGCGGGGCGGTGGTAGGGCTCTTAGATCCCAAAAACGTGCATCGACCAAACGACATAAAGAGTCTCCGCGCGCGCATGCTCCACTTATCCGGGACAGGAGCGCTGTATCTTCCGCTGCTGAGCTACTGGGTATGGTACAGCTTTCACGGGATGGATACGATGGCGATACAGTCCGGGTGTGTACCATACACATTCATGTTAGCAAAGATTGATGCCAGGAAAAAGTGGTTTAGGATCTTCATGAAATCAGCTACGGTAATAGCCATTGTGGGAATTGTGGCGCTCGCAGTCGGGCTCGTCGTTTTATACCGGATCAAATCCCATGAGCTTCCTCAAGACGCTGAAAATACAAACCCCCCCGGTGCATCCCCCAACCTCCCCCGCCGGCAACGCCTCTCTCGCACCGCGACGGCGCTCGCCCTCCGCGCCCGACCGACAAAGCTACAATTCTTTGTCGTAATTATAGCATGCATCTTGTGCGCTCTTAGTGTTGAGCTCGCTATCGTATGGAATAATATCAGAGGCGTCAACATGCTCGGCGCAACTGGGCAGCTGATACCGATGGCGATTGGTCTCCTCACTTCTCTACGCGTGTGTCTCGGTGTCATCAGCAACAAGTTTAAAAGCCGAGCGAAACGGAGGAGGGAGTGGGAAGTTGAACGCTTCTTTCGTCGTGAGGGAACGCAGGTACGGCGGCCCAGGGAGAAATCGGTGACGGAGATGACGGAGGTGACGGAGGTGACGGAGGAGGAACAGGGTGGCACAACGGATACGACCCCCGGCAACCCGAGGAGGAAGTTGCAAAGGCCGCGGAAACTCTGATACTATAGAGTTCTTATGGGCGGAATACTGGGATAGTAGAGGGTAGTTTGTGGACGATTTTGGCTGAAGGGTACGACGTGTGATGTGTCGGTGGCGAGACGACCACCTGTGATCAGTATTGTGTAGGAGTTCACATTCGCAGCGTTCTTTGCAAATGTTGAATAAATTCGAAGAACTTAACTAGATTAATAGTTGAGCGTGCTTAGTCTATTAACTATAGACATTTTAAGCTTTCCACATTTACACCTCTATCTTGAACTCCTCACCAATTTGGAATGATATTTGCCACTGCTCTTCTCTAGAGCCTTTCATACTGTACAGGCCACTGAGGTTCGGACGTCAGCAGTCTGCACGGAGTGTCTGTCCAGCTGTTTATATGCCTCTGTCAGCGTCACCAGGCCAGTATCCAAGCAGTAAAAGTTGTTAGCACCTTCAAGTTCAATTATATACTATACATTTAAAACAGATCCATATAGCGGGGTATTTCCCGCTTAATCCACCCTTTACCCCACACGTTCTCCCTGCACTTCTTATGACATATCACGAATTGAGAACTTCTTCAATGCCCTACCATCATTGTTTTTGTTTGTTTGGTTTATTCATACTGTATTCACTCTAATTAGAGTATGACAGAGCCTAAAACCCCCCCTCCGCCTCCGGGCGAGCCGGCAAGATGGCAGAGCTCCCACCAGCTACCCATCGTCCCCTCACCATCATTTCCATAACCCTGTCCATCTTTTCTGCAGCCGTCAGTCCAAAACGATATTATCTGTCAGCAGTAGACAATGTCCGAACCTCAGTGGCCGGTACAGTACTTTGAACGTTACAAATCGCTGTTCCATATACTAAAACCTTCGGAAGCGGCGAAAGCAAACCACAAAGCCGTTCGCAGACAATGAAACTGGAGTCAACTTAAAAGCAGCTATTAAGCTGCATCAATGAAGATCTATACTTTCCCGTCTCTACCCTGCATTACGTAGTGGATCAAAATCTAACTCACCATTGAAAACCTCGATACCATCTCTGGTCGCACCAATAAGTGGCTAGAACTCAAGCAGTCCGAACTCAAGTTTTCCTCCGTCATTGTGCGATCCCCAATTCGCACCTGCTTCTAACATCGCCAGGGCGGTCTTACCGGAGCTGTCACCACTGCCTCCCTCTCCTGGCCGGACGTACAACCACGCACTGGCTAGTCCGAGCCTGTTAGTATTGTTCGGTATTGATGGTCATCACCTCTGTCCTGCTTGCATCCCGGCAGGCTGCTGGCTTGTAGTGAGTGAATGTTATCCACGTACAACGCCGAATTCCAGTTGTATCGCGGTCTTGTCAATAAGTGGGGACGGCCGGATTTGAAGACGTGGTTTGGCTGCAGATTCCGGCGCAATCTGCTGGGCTATTCTCTCATTCTATACCCTGGGGCTGGCGGTATATGTGTTCTTGCGACTACGGGAGCGGGAGGATGATACAAAAGTCAGCCCGCATATACCTGTGCTTTCGGCGTGTTATTGCTGGCTGGAAGTCTTTTCACGCTGCAGCTGTTGGAGGCTACAGATGCGGCAGATATTACGTAGGAGGAAGGCTTTGGGATTTCTGGTTATTTGAGACTATAGTTAGTCGGACCAATGGACGGAATGTCGAAAGCGATAGAGGAAGAAAGGGTTGGTATGGATTATTTCTCGCCAGAATCAATCCGCCCCTCACGACACTGCACCTGCTGTTGCAGACCTTGTTTTACTGAAGGAGAGGTGGCACTGTTGTTTACTATACCAGTAATGCTAGGTAATCCCCAGATGAACGCTCCAATGTGTATGCAACTATAGCCAAAGAAAATCGTGCGTTGAGTATGAGTCCGGACATCCTTCAGGTAGGTATTAAGAGTGCCTAACCCTAGCCCACGCGCGGACGATCACGTGGTTGGTCGGCTTCAACTGCCACAGTTGCATCTTCGAGCCAATGTCAGCATTCACCATCGCCTTTCTTTCATCGCTGCTCCATCCACCATCCAGCATTCCATTCAGTCCACCGCTGCAGCTCGTTCCAATGCCATCACATCGGTCCAAACCGCTATCATGACCCTCGTGCCCTCCTTCTCTCACGCTCGTCCTCCTGGTCGCACTATCGTCGAGCGGTTTCTCGGCTTCACTGTCTCGGTACTCCTTCTGTCGCAATGGGCGCTCACCGTGTCGGCAATGACTCTGAAGCAGCAACTCGCATTGCGCGAAGATGCTCGCAACATGTTTCGCCATGGCTGGGAGAGCTACTGGGCTGTTGCGTTTCCTGAAGACGAGGTCGGTATTACTCCAGCTTCTGCGTTCCAAGCTCCCAAGGCAAGCGCCGAGCGAGAAATTAATTGCGGGAATGCAGGTCAAACCACTCTCGTGCATTGCGCACCACCGAGACCGCGCGAACCCGAAGGACATCGGCACGAACGATGCTATGGGAGAGTTTTCATTGACGGCGATTGATTCGCTTAGCACATTGGCGGTGATGGCGTCGAGTAGTGAAGTCGAGGCACAGAGGTTCTGGGAAGTCGTCGAGGAACTGGTTCGAATTTATTGGTGAGCTCCGGTATATGCTTCCGTGTCGAAACTGACGTTGACAAAGGTATAATACACCAAAAGGCGACTCCTTCTCCCCCTCCTCGCCTCACATCAACCACACCTCCGCCTGGGGCCGCTTCCAGGGCCGATCGCGCTCAACTAGAGGTTTCGATATCGATGCCAAAGTTCAAGTTTTTGAAACAACAATTCGTGGATTAGGCGGTCTAATATCGGCACACTTATTTGCCACAAATACCCTACCTTCACTGCCGCCTTCCTACCGTCCAAATTTCACCTACAATGACGAACTTCTACTCCTCGCTACAGACCTCGGTCAGCGACTTCTCCCCGCCCTCACACTATCGCCGACGGGAATCCCATACCCACGAATCAACCTCCGCCATGGATTGCCGCATGGCGTCAAGAACCCCCGTTATTACAACCGCTCCCCGATACACCCCCTATACCGCGCCAGCGGCGAGCCTGAACACCGATCAGAGAAATACTGGCGGCACGCAAAGTTTGTGAAACGAGAGAAGCCCGATGAAGAGACTACGGAAACGTGCACTGCAGGCGCAGGCTCACTAGTTCTCGAATTCACTACACTTTCACGATTGTCGGGGGATCCGGTCTTTGAACTAGCGGCAAAGAGGGCGTTTGATGCAATCTGGCGGAGGAGGTCGCCAATTGGGCTTGTAGGAGCAGGTGTAGACGCTGAGAGCGGGTCGTGGACAGGTGCCAATTCTGGTATCGGTGCGGGCGTCGACAGTTTCTATGAATACGCGTTCAAAAGCTATGTTCTGTTGGCCGGCGATGATGACGAGAGTTACTTTTTGGATGTATGGGAAAAAGCACGGGCGGCGTTGGAGCGACATGTGCTTGTGCGAGAACCAGTGACATGGTGGAACAATGTGCACGTCAATACCGGCGCTGGGATACAGGGCGGTGCGTGGATAGATTCATTGGGAGGATTTTTTGCCGGAACACTCTCCGGAGCTGGTAGTACATCTTCTCAAGATGATGCTCTCGAACTGGCAGTGCAGGGAAACTTGGTGTACGCTGCACTGTGGAATAGGTATAATGCTCTTCCAGAGCGATTCAATACGCGGCTATCCACCATCGAAGGCGGCCTTACCTGGTACCCAGGTCGACCGGAGTTTATTGAATCGACATACCTTCTCTACCAGGCGACCAAAGATCCTTTTTGGCTCCACGTCGGCGAGATGGTGATGCGCGATCTGAAGCGACGGTGTTGGGCTGTTTGTGGTTGGGCTGGGCTGCAGGATGTGCGGACAGGGCAGCGACAGGATCGAATGGAAAGTTTTTGGCTAAGTGAAACATGGAAATACCTGTTCCTTCTCTTCGACCATGACAATCCCCTCCACAAACTCGACGTTCCCTGGGTCTTCACTACCGAAGGCCATCCTATCATTATCCCTCGCTCCTCTACCACCACCACTCTGTCTTCACGCTCCCCACCACCTCCACCGCCGCCACCCCGAACTTGCGCCCGCCCACCGTCCTCCTCCAGCTTCTTCTCCATCACCGCCTCCCGCCTAGACCTTTTTCACGCCGCCCACTTCACCAAGCTTCACCTTTCCCCCACCTCTGATACCATCGCCTCAGACAACCCCTTCGACCTGTACAATTCTCCCAACAATTCCACGTACTACCCCTATACGCTCCCCCCGCATCTTATTTCACCGAACGCAACCTGCGCCCCACTTCCCAGCCGCGACGCACTTGACCTTATCTTTCCTGAAGGCTTCGTCGGCCCCTCCGCAATCGCCCTATCAACACTACTCTCTCGCTTCACCCCCAAGGTCCAGCGTGTAAGCAATGGTATCCGGATCTTATCCCTCGACTCCCTCCGTCTCTCCCTCTCCGCTGATGACGACCGGATGCGCATCAACAAGGTCGCCGGTATCCAATTAGGCCGTGAAGAAGTTGTCTACATCGACCGACACCTGATCGCCGGGATAAAAGACGCCAACTTCGATGTTTTCCCGTACGATCACGTTCTCGATCTGCTTTTGACCTTTCACTCTACCGATGAGCAGCATGGACAAAGCGAAAACGGGTTATTACAGGATTGGTTAACGAAGCTGGGCCTCGCAGATTTATCCCTCAACGACCTACTAAACCTCTCACCCGACCTGACAACGATGGCGGAAACGGAAGTGGTCGTGCCCGCTGTCATCTCGCAGGGTCGAGGCGCCTTAACTGCAGAGGATCTACCCTTCGGAGTGGTTTACGTTGCCAATTCCCAAGCATGCAGCGGGCTCCTTCCGCGCGGTGCTGGCGCGGCAGAAGTGGTGGTTGTTCAGCGTGGCGGCTGTACCTTCGCCGACAAGATCAGCAACATCCCTGACTCAGTGATGGTCAAGCTCGTTATCGTTGAGGACTATCATAATGATAGCACCGAGGAAGGGACAGACGGGATGCAGGCGCCGGTGATTGATGGGGTGCAGTTGAATGCGTGGGGACGGTCCAGAAACAATAAGGTAGGCTTGGTGATGGTGAGGGGCGGTGTGGTTGAGTGGAGACGGGTTAAAAGTGTTGCAGTAAGGACGAGGGTGGGTGTGAGGGTTCAGGGGAGGGATGTGGGGGGGTTGGATATCACTTAATGTTGAGATAGACGTTTAGTGTGATTATGTTGAAGCGAAGGAGTGGATAGATTATGTTTTAGTTCGTTGCATTGATTAGAGATTCTGTAATTTCTTGGAAGCATGGCTAAGTATGTTTGCAGCGGGCGAGCGACTGGATTGATTTAATGAGACCATATCTTGCCTTCTACCTGTGCCATTCTTTTATTTTTTTCAGTCTTCGTGACTACGGGAGTCGGTGTAACAGTGATTAGGTCAAATGCCCCTGGGAGAATATCATAATACAAACCTGGCGATCCTCTTTCACCACCGGCCACGTTCCGTAACCGAAACTCGTTGCTACGCACGAGGTTTACGACTCCTTCCCTCGTACCCTACCAACAGATGAGGACCGTATGGTTGTCTATAGCTGGAAAGCACAGGTTTATGCTCTGAATCGAGGATTTGGCCGGTGTAGAATGACCTCCGACTCCGAAAAAAACCCTTAGCCGCCACCATCTAACCGACCAAAATACCAGCCGCTTCATCAAAACATATGAAGATACCTGACGATAAGGCGGAGGTGTTCATCAAGAATACGGACTTTAAGGAGAATCATATCATACGATTTGGAGAGGCATTGGTCCAGCTGCAGGACGGATTGAGCGACGGAATAAAGATAAGTGAGGTCCTGGATTATAGAAACCTATTTCGGTTTGATATACTCTGGTTTGTAGGAATATACCCTCTTTATAACAAACACATATAGCAAGCCATTTGTTCTCTGGAATCGCCATTTGCAATATCTTGATCATGATTTATCACGCCGCCCACGCACTATCTGCCAGTGTTGCAATATGGGGAGAACTTAAGGTACAGAGAAGAGAGAAGGAGAAGATTCGGGTTATATACGAGAGAGAAGTGTGCCCCTTACTATCAAGCCCTGCTAGCGGTCAGCTCTATATATACATGCAATACTTTCCCTTCTTGCTGCGCTCCATAATATCAACAAGCAGCAAGAGCTTCAGAACTAACAGAGCTAAATAAGAAAGCCGCGGACGAAGGACCCATATGGCCAGTTGGGTATGAAACTGCAGCAAACTCCCCAGAAACCTAAACCATCCCCGGAACAACAACATAGTAGATTAAAAGTGACGTTAAAGTAGGCAATATCCAACAGAGATAAAACTCTCGCTCACGGCGGAAACTTCATAAAGAACAAGAAACTGTCAGCGGCATCCGCTACAAGAAACTTGAAACTCTAGGTCATGCCTGTACAACAATTGGCAATACCTCCCCCGAACCCCGGAATCCAATTGACAGGTTAATACAACTTGATGTGCCCCGCATCACAACGCAGAAAGGCTAAGACAAAATGGATAGAAGGGATAGCCCCACAACTTCGCGAAACTTGTCGTAGCTTTCTGCACCACGGCGTTGATGGATGTAGTGGATTGTAGGGGTCACGAAGAATGTGGACTAAGTATTGATTATTTTCGGTTGAGTGTAAGTTTGTATCGGTCAGTTCACGGAAGGTGGGACTCCGTGAATTGACCGGTCACTTCGCGGACTGATTAGAACTCCATTCTCCGTGAACTGACTAGAACACTCGACTCCTAGCTCCGAAGCACACTCGACTCCAAGCTCTCAAACGCACTCGACTTCATGCTCCTAGCTGCACTCGTTTCCACACCCCCGATGTTTCCCCGCTCCAAAAACACAAAATTAGCCGCCGCTCGAGAACAGCTCCATGGATTCATGACCTAAGAGCGCGACCAGTTAGAGCCCATCGAGTACATTATTTGACGACAAACCAGCATCTTAGTCAGACCGTAATTGAGGAGTTGATCAGTTCCTGAATCTGCCGAGCGGCGCCAATTTTATATATTTAGAGCACGGACACTCCCGAGGGCGCAGAGTGTTCAGCTGGGAGCATAGAGTTGGGTGCACCTGGGAGTGAGGAGTCGAATGCACCTAAAGCGAGGAGTCGAGTGGGCTTAGAGTCGACTCAGTCGAGCGCACTTGGATACACAGACCACTGACAGCAGAGTGGCGGGTGGCCGTAATCATGACGTTGGTCTATCAGAGTCTATTGGTGTGAACCTTATCTACAACACTCTGATGGGATCTCACGGTATCTCACGATGTCTCACTGTCATGTTGACAATTTCAACCATCTCTCCTTCGGCCGCAGTGGAGAACCAAATCTTGGGGAGAGCAGATCTCCGACTCAGTTTTTCCTGCGGGATCTGCAGCCCAATTCCCCTTGATTTTGGACATATGTATGCCCGCACATTCGGTCTGGGACTGCTCATGCTGGTCACGGTGATGGTGGCGGTGATGGTGATAGTGGCAGTTATGGTGATGGTGATCCAGACTTACAGTGCCAGCTAGTGTTGGGAGCACTTAGACGAATAGGTTTGCTACGTCAATATCAAAGCTTCCGTCAATGGTAGGTCAAAGCATCCCGCCGAAAAAAGCTATGCGCCCTTGAGCGCTCTCAGGCGATCACTCCAGCAGGCTCTCCAGCAGGCTCTCAAGCGAGCTCTCAGGTAGATGCTCAAGCGGGCGCTTAAGCAGGTTGTCTCATAGGCCCTCGAGTAGACTCTCAATAATGGTACCGATAGTATATATAGTGCCAGAAGAAGCCTGTAGGATAGGTCTATAGACTCCGCCGGCTGTGAATGCTTCCATAGGTCCATAGGCCCACGCGCAGATACCTATTGACCGATTATAGATGACTATAAACTACGCGGCGTGCAGGGGTCCACAGGAAGCCTGCCATGAGCTGCGCGCAGCGCAGTGTATGATCAATTTGCACTTTCGTTGATGTGTACTTGGAAGCGTACAGTTGGGCAGGCTGAGAGTGTGCAATCAAGTGCAATCGGGAGCGAGCTTGGGAGCATGCAATGAAGTGCGATCGGACGCGTGGAGTGAATACAGCATCATGTATAGTATCAAGTGTAGATACTTACCTGTGTATCATAGTTATCTAGTCGACGCACAGGTCCATAGGACTTCATTGTGCCACACGTCAATTAAGCTATAGACTACCATCCGAAAAACAGCTTCTCTGGGAGCTGCGCATCACGCAATGTTATTTTTCCCAGTGTGTTCAGGTCCAGTGGTGGATCCAGGACAATCACAGATTTCCCAGGCCATTCATCGATAGCCCTGAATCCACCACTGGCCTGCTCAACCATGGATCACTGAGTGGACTGGGTATACTTGATCAGGATATCAATAATTCCACCAGTCCAGCAAGAGATCAGTCCAGACCAGAACCATCCAGTCCAGAGCCAGACCGAGGAATTTTTGGACTGCGATCAGACTGATCCTGGATACTGTCACATCGGCAAAAGTGCAAATCGACTATAGGCTGCGCTACGCGCGCACGCGCAGCTCATAGCAAGCTTCCCGTAGACCCTTGCGCGACGCGCAGCCAATAGTCATCTATAGTTGATTTATAGCGATGTGCGCGTGGGCTTATGGAACTATATACGGCAGCTAGCTAGAGATAGACCTATCCCCTGGATCGTAACTTTGGCATTCCCGGCCCGTTTGGGCATGGCAACCGACTCCCCACCTGCAAATATTTAGCGATGCAACCACAACTCTGTAGGGGCAGCCTGGGAGCATTATAAACTTACTTTATTATGTCTTGAGAGCATTTTGCCAAAAATTAAGGACTGTACAGGAATGGGATGCTGATAAAAAGTGTGGTTTTTGTTGGGAGGGTTGTCTCAAGATCAGCTCCCCAAAAACTCGAAAATGTCACTGTGCAGCCTAGATGGACAACTCTGCCCATAACACCCTAAAATATCCTTCAAGCTTAGTGCTAAGGACATGCTCTGAAGCCCCAATATCATTGCACACAAGGAATTCCATCTGCAATGTACCCAAGAGTTGAGGCTCAGAGGGGGGATACCAATACCCATCACACAGCTCTCATAGTGAACAAGGCTAAAACCCACTTTGTCAAATATCAAAGAGGGCATATCTTTACCCCTCAGCCAGAGCTGGAGTCATGGGCAATTTTCAGTACACCTTGAGAAGGGAAAGTAGCTGAGATGGTGGCTTTGCCAGCAGGAAAGCCCAGCCAGAAATATCAAATCTCCACCCAAACTTTGCTAAGCATGTTCAAAATGCAAGTAACTGTGGTGTCTCAATAATGAAAGGCACCATTTTGTGGAATTCAATCACCTGTAAAGGAGTAAGGTGGGTAGTGGTGCATAGACATGGGGTGGGTTGCCAGTTCAGAGAGCAAATTTTGGTGGGGCAGTAAGACTTACAAAGTCACATCACATATAATTTACAATTCACTTTGACAGAAAGCTTTATTTGCTACTAGAGAAGACTTGATAAAAAGGACGGCCTCTGATGACCATTTTTGGACGTGTGGTGAGGTGGTTGTGTGAGTGGCCCGTATGGGCCGGGAACCATTACGATCCAGGGGATATCTATCTTTACTACCTGCAATCTTTGCTGATTTATCGGTACTGTACATACTATTGCTGTGAGTCTGCATGAGAGTTAGCGATTGAAAGCCTGCTCTAGAGCTTGTTTGATAGCTTGCTTGAGCGAGCTGCATTTGAGAGAGCTGCGCTTTGGGAGGAGAAGAGTTTTCCACGGGAAGCTTTTGGCCTATGGCAAACTCTGAGTTTGTGGAAGCTTTGGCCAATGGAAGGCTCTAAGCCTGTGGAAGCTTTGGCTAATGGAAGGCTCTAAGTCTGTAGAAGCTTTGGCTAACAGAAGGCTCTAAGTCTGTGGAAGCTTTGATGCTAATGTTGACGTAGCCAACCTACTTGTCTAAGTACTTCTGGTACTATGATCACTATCACCGACGCCATCACCATCGCCATCATCACAATCAGCCCCGGACCGAATGCGTACACATACGCCCACAACCTGGGTGAAGCAGGCAGCAGATTCCGCTGGAAAATTTGATTTGGAGATCTGCTCTCCCCAAGATCTGATTGTCTACTTTTCCTGCAGAATCCAATGCTGCAATTGTTAACATCATGACCATGAGGCATTGTGAGATCTCGTCGCGGTGGCTGCACTAAAAATAAAGTTCAGACTATGATATCAACCGATGTCATGATTTTGGGCACCGCCACACCCTTCTGCCACCCGCCACCCGCCTCCTGGTGCCTGGCGCCTGCAACTGAGCAAGTCCCTGGATCCAGCACTCAGGAGCATACATGGGAGCATATAGTCAAGTCAGATTGAGAGTGTCTTGAATCTTCAGAGTGTACTTGGGAGCGTGTTCGGGAATGTGCTCGGGAGTGTGCTTCAGTGCCTCTTGAGAGCTTACTTGGGAGCGTTCAGTCAAGCAGGCTAGGAGTGTACCATCGAGTGCAATTAGGATCGTCCTTGAGAGCATGTCCGGGAGTGTGCTTGGGAACGTACTCTGAGTTGTACTCGGGAGTGTACTGGGAGTGTACTTGAGAGCGTCCTGGAGTGTACTTGGGAGCTTATAGTCATGCAAGCTGGGAGTGTCATCGAGTGCAATTGGGAGTGTACTTGAGAGTGTGCTCGGGAGTGTGCTTAGAAACGCCTTGACAGCTTACTTGAAAGCGTACAGTCAAGCAGGTTGGGAGTGTGCCATTGGGTGCAATTGGGAGCATCCTTGATAGCATGCCCGGGAGTGTACTTGAGAACGTACTCAGAGGTGCACTTTTGAGTGTGCAGTGAAGTGCATTTGGCAGTTTGGTTTCTTGTTGAATGCAGCATGATGTATGGTATCAAGCGCATATAATTGCATGCAATTCATAGTAATCTAGTCAAGATGCAGGGCCATAGGACATCATAGTGCCACGCGTCAAATATGCCATGGCTTACCGTCCCAAAAGCAGCTTCTGTATGAGTTACGCGTTGTGTAAGGTAATTTTTCCCGGTGCACAGTGGACCGGGCTAGGTCCGTACCAACACAGTGCGGTGCACAGGGTTAGAGTATACTTTCCAGGTCATTGGTAATTTAATGAGAGATACATATCTTGATGCAACTGAATATATGGACAAGAGTGGTATAATATTGACCAGGGTGGATATTCGAAGGTGAGTGATGATAACAAGGAAGGATAAGTTATGTTTTTGGTTGTACTTAGCTAAGAAGCAATGTTGAAATTCCAAGCATATATGGATTGTTCCTGGCCAAATACATCCAGTGCTTCAAACTGGGCGGCCAGGTCTTACAACTTCAGAAGAATGGTAGTTCCAGCAATGATGACATTAGGGTAATAATGATCTTCCTTGCTTGAAGTTTGTAGTCCTATTCTGTGGGACCAATCTGTAAAGCCATGTATCCCTATGCTGGACAGTAGCCATAGTGTATAGCAGTGTTCCTAAGCCGCCCGGCTGTTTAGAGGCCTGCAGGCCCGGCCCTGCCCGGCCTCCATTCTGAAAGCCTGCGCTAAGGGCGGCCAGGCCCGGTCTCGGTCAGAAGCCGGCCTGCACGTGATTTAAACAGCCTGAATTGGCATGCATAAGCCTTGGTCAAGCTGATGGATGGAATACGGCGATGGCAGGGCTACAATGATTGAGTTGGATATGGTTCATGTTTCGTACTTTGGAGTTATCCTTGTAAAGGCAGTAGAGAATCTTTCGAACAAAATATCCTGTTTAGGCTTAGTCCAAAAAGAAAAGCCGCCTGGCTGCCAAGAACAAGCCGCCAAGCAGGCCGGAACGCCGCCAGGCCAGGCTAGGCCCTCATTTGAAAGACGCAGCAAAGACTGGCCTGGCCGCTTAGGAACACTGTGGTATGGTAGTCTGACTTAGTCATGAAACCAAGTGGGTATTAATGTACCACATATGGCAACTCTCGCACCGTACCTTTCAAGGCATCCAAAGGTAATTCGTGAGGAAGAACGGTGGTGGCTCCAGGAGCATAGGAACAGTGTGAGAGGATATGACAGGGTACCCGGCTGTCAAGTAGAAATCAGAGTCACACAAAGTCAGAGTGACGGCTCCTGCGTCGCCGGAGAAATAGATCTCTAAATATGTAATTTCAATTATGTATCTGGAGTAAAACCAATTTGTGCGCCTATTTTGCTTTGTGTCAGCTTTTTCTACCGTTCATTGACCAAATTGTGAGACATGATAATTGTTCAGTATGTGTGCAAGGGTCGCACGGGGCAAGCGAAAGTTCTAGAGTCCAATTCCAGCTGATAGATAACCCACAAATATTACATGTCGTTGCCTGTTACGGTTAAATGATAAAGCAATACCCAAACTTGAGATGAAATTTACTACCTGACTGTAAGTAAGTGATGTCACACAACTCAGATGACAAGCGGTCAATGCACATCCTGACCCTGGATAAATGACCACTGTCATGCTGCATTGATCCATGCAGCCAACTACTCAACTCTCCGCTCAGATCTCCAGCACATGGTCCAGCAATTGGAAATTGCTAATTGTATGTCAACAAGATCCAGTAGAATGAGCGGGATAAGGAATGGTGATAATGTCGGGCAATATACATCTACAACTAGTGGATGGAATTTTATGCTGCAAATTCCCCGCCAGAAACACTGAAAGGGAATGGACCTACATCATTCATCATTCCGATGACTTGTATATTGTTGGTTCAGAAACTGAGACGTCTCGAAGCGTTTTGATTCAAATGTTTATACATAGACACAGAACATTGGCTGCTAATAATGTCTGTATGTATTTTGTGTACAACTGTTGAGCACCTAATGATTGGTAGTATGTCTCCAATGTAGCCTCTAAGGTGAGCATCAACAGAGCGTCAGCAATTTGTACTCTTACCCATTTAGCAATCAGAGGGCTGCATAGTCGCATCCATCCAAAGAGAAAGTATTGGCCTTCATTGTAGATAGAAAGGCCAGTAACACGCATCTTGCTCTATTCTATAAATGAGCATCAACAGAGCGTCAATAATTGTTGGTCTTGCATCTTGGATAATCTCTGGGCTGTACAACATCATTTAGCTATAATCATAGTATTGGCCGCCTTTATACAGAAAACTGTTAGTAACAATATTGCTACAACCTGTTAAAAGTGAGGGTCAAAGGAGAATCAATGATTTTTGGTCTTGCACGTTGAATGATCCACGGACTATGAAACAACATTACATAATTATCCAATTGGCCACCTTGATGGGCGAAAATGGTACAAATGATATCACGTCCGCAGTCTAAATCTGATTGTTACCGGAGCAACAACATTTTTGGGTTTTGCATCATGGGTAATCAAATGGCTATGGAGCAGTGTAATCCCACAATCAAAGAATTGGCTGCCTATATAATCAAAAATGCTAGTGATGATATCGCTACTACAACCTTAAAATGCACGTCACACAGTGTCAAAGATTTTTGGTCCCACATCTTGCACATTGTACGGGCGATGGAAGTGTGTTGACCGATAATCATTCTCTGGGGCACCTTCATGGGCAAAAATGTTACCAAAAATATCGCGTCCAACTTCTAACCATGAGCATCAACCGAGTGTCAACGATTTGGGATGTTGCATCACGTATAAACAAATAGGTATCCAGTGCTGTTATTCGAGAATTAATGTTTTGGTCATCCCTGAAGGCAAACATGCTATTAACAAAATCGCTACCACCTTCTCAAAATGAGCGTCAACAGCGTGTCCGCAATTTTTGGTCTACCATCATGGATAATCAAAGGGCTATGCAATGGCGCTAACCCATAATCGAACTATTGGCCACCCTTGTGTGCAAAACCGATACCAAAGGTATTACACACGCATCCTAAAAATGAGCTTGACCGGAGTGTACACAGTGTCCGTGGTGGCTCAGTCAGCTGCACAGCAACGTACTGCACTACACAATTCCTAAGTGGAGTTACTAGCAGTCAGTGTTCTCTTTATGTCCATATAGTTAAGTTCACAAATATGCCTACCATGTCTCGCTGGTCTAACTTCTGCATTGCGTTTAGCTCTAAAGTCAATATTTAAGCACCAGCATTATAATTCACTGTAATATTACTTTTGACAGTCACGCAAGTCGAATAACCGGGATTCAAATCCCTACCACGATGTCGGATTCAGAATCTTTAAATCCCTTATTGCTAGAACCAATGATATCTTCCAAAAAGGAAGATATCTTTATACGTAATTTGAACAACATTGTATTACAAATCATGTTTGATGCTTGGCGGGCTTCTATGAATGTAGGCTCCAAGCAGCCTGTTGCTTGGAATAATTCCAGACATGCACCTTTGTAACAATTCTATTTACACTGTCATGTTTTGAGGAGACCGGCAGGCTTGGCATCATATGTATCATATGTCACCAAGTTCTTCACCATCCATCGGATCATGCGACCAGCTGCATGGGGAAACATTGGCTGGGAAAAGCCCACATTGCGAAGTTGAACAAATTAACAGAATTGGAAGTTACCCAATTGACTAGTTCCACCGGCGATAATACAGCTTTCAGCCATACTGAAGAGACAAGGAAGTGAAGGAATTCCAATTGTCAGTTCGCAAATGAAATTCTCATTTGACTTCTAGGTATTATTTACCTTGACTAAACTGAAAGACAAAATGATCCACACCGGCAGTGAAGGACTTGATTGTGCTGGATTTCATCACTGCACCTGGAATCACTATCGCGTATTGGGCTATTTTCGACTCGCATTGTTTCAAATGCTGTATCAAACTTACAGGTATGACAGTTGTGCAATATATTACAAAGTGAGTTGGTGCTGCCATCTTCCAATATGCTGAGTAACATTGGCCAGAGGTAGTACACACTGTTTTTGGATTTAATTAAGAAGTAATTGCTGACAAGAAATAATGTTTGTTTGGCTTTAGACAGATGGACATCAAGAAACAACTCTTGCTGGCTCCGGAATCTAGTGGCCTGCATTGAGGAACCACATACCATGCAATGCACACGTTATTCAGCATGCTGTTGGTGTATTCATAATCCGACTTAGTGTAAAAGGCTGCACCAAGTCTTCAGATGCCCCTGAGCGCAATTCACAATTTAGAGTGAATTAACATGGATATTGAAAAGAGTTAAAGACTTCGAAAAGAGGACAATGCTAGAATCAGCATAGTGTCTGCCATATGACCAGGGTTAGCAAAGATAATTGAAAAAGTACGTAATTTAAAATATTTCGAAAGCCCTGAAAGAGATGTTTATATTGCAGTGAATATTTGCGGAATAGAATACGCTAACACCTGGTCATCGAAACACGTGTATTAAGTGTCCAAAAGCCAAAGTACCAATCGCAGTACTACCTATTATGGATGCGAAGATACAGTGCAATTCAACACTAGAGTTGCTAGAGCGGGCCAACTGATTTCAAGAGATTACCTGCGAGTGGCTCAAGAATGTATAATACTGTGTTTCCCGGCCACTCTTCCCAGCAGAGGATGAATGGACTCTCCTCCAGTACCGCATGGTAGTCCTAAAGCCTGTCTGGTACGGGACCATGTATAGTTGGAAAAGGTATTTGGTCACTCTGAACCACATTGTCACTGCGTGCAACGACATGTTTGATCATATGAATGGTGTTATACAGGTTTTCGCCAAGAAGAAAACTCAATGGAAAGAAGACTTACATTTTGCCATGAGGTTTGCCAGCCAGGAGATGTCCAAATATTATACTGAAGTTACATCTACAAGGGGTATGCCTCTCATGTCAGCACATATCATTGATTCTTTCCAGAGATTGCGATCATTCAGGAAGTAGGACAAACAAATGGATATCAATCCTGAGGGCGAGACATCTTATACAACACAATAACTCTAGGAATCTCTGACGTTTGTGGAGTTGAAATACTGTGCTAAACATAGAGGTTTGCCTGTCACAAGACATGAAGGTGTACCGAGCAGCAATCCTTCATCTTCCACCATGATTTCAAGCTGTGTTTACTCTTCTTCTGATTCATATGATATGTCCAGTGATGATGAGGAACACCTAATACCTCAAAATGTGGCCAATATGACACCCGGGTGAAGCGATCACCTATTGTGATTCATTGCTTAATGCAAATTCACCGCGTAAAATATGACCGAACTGTTGGCAAATGTGTCCGAATCATAATGATTGCCACTCGAACGTTATGGAAATTAGCTGTATATTTTGCATCCCGGATGTTACTGACTGTTGGTGCCAGCCGCACATAATGCGCACAAAGTATGGGAATCTTTCAAAAGTTGCACAGTACATTTTCGGAACGATAACACATGGTGTCCGCGTTGAGGCCAGTACTTTCCGTACGCGAATTGTCTTCAGCGCAAGGTTGTTCAATTCCACACGCACGACTGTTCATGAAAACATTGTAGATATCCAGTATGTTCCACCCAGTCACAGGTTATTGGCTAGTGATGACCCGGGATAGGATATGGGAAATACTGATAGTGCCTTCCGAATGAAGAAAGAGGCAGAGCAGCTAATGTTGCATAGAACGGCCAAGGTTCACAACGGACTGGAGATGTCACAGGGCAGCCATTATCTACATGCTATAAAGAAGAAATGTCTTGCTTAAAACAAGCAAATGAGCGCAATAAATTAGTGTTAGCATTGGGTCTAAAATGCCGGGTTGGTTCCAGGTCAGGTTCCAACCCGGAACCGAACCGTTGCAACGTGTTTCTCACACAAAACCGGCTCCTCAGAAGTCAACATTTGTTGCTCCAATTAAGTATTTGAGTTCTGATTGTATCACTACATGATCAATACGTAGATTGTGCAGTTTTAGTCATTCTTTCACCTTCCGCTTTCAGAGTTGCGATCTGACAAGTATTCGTTTAGTCGCGATCCAAAACCCAACAATTTCAGTTATAATCAGCCATTAGTTCACAACTTTTCAACGAATATCAGTCGGATTGCAAATTTGAATGCAGGAGGTGAAAGCGCGGATGAAGCCGAACGATTTACATATAGACAATGTCATGATACCGTCAAAACTCAAATACTGAATTCGAGCCAAAGCTGTAGGAACCGTAAAATGGAACTGCGGTCCGGTTCGAACCCGTCCCGGAACCGAGTGGGTACCCCTGATTTCCAGGTAACAACCCGGACCGAAGCCGGGTAACCCGAAACCGTTGTTAAGACTAAATAGAATACAATGCAGATACTGAATAGATGGTCAAAGCGTCCTGGTGGAACTTTCAACATGAGAGTGCAGCTGCATGTACATTATCGGACTGATCACCTGTACCACCAGCTTTGTCCATGAAGGGCCTTCTGGAAGGATGAACTCAAGTATTGAATATCTGCTGAATGTAATTAATCGACAGCCATTCTGCCGAAAGTGATGACATTAGTGCTGCTGAAACAAATTCGGACAACAATCTTTCCCTTGACTGGAATCTGTACTTCGATAATCAAAATGACAGTGAGGGCGATAAGGAGATGGACAATAAATTTGATACACGGCTAGGCTATTGCGTTTTGGATCTACCAACCCCAGAGCACTGGGATGTGATTGGCGCACTGAATGTTCCCGAATTGATTCTACCCACCCGGAAGTTTAAGGAATGGGCTGAATAGGTGTTCATCGCTGTCAGTAAAATCAAAATGAGCAGGAAGAAGGGGACCACGAACAAGTAGGACGGAATGAGTCAATGTATTTTCACCCAGTCATTTATGTAGTTTTATGAAGAATTTTGTTGAGAGAAATCGGATTGGAGAATAGTACGCAGTCAGTTGTGAATATTGGTTGATAAATGCAAGTATAGATGGTAAAAGGAAATATTTGGCGAGTGGTATAGATAGTGGTGGCAACTGTTCCAGCCTACTAGAATGGTTCCGGGTTATGGTTGGAACCGGAAACAAAGTGTTTCAACGGATCTCACCACACGAAAACCCAGACAATTGCAATTGGGCTGGTTTTACATTGAAAACCCTGGCATTTCAACCTCACAATGTCAGATCCCTTTAAGTATCTGAGTTCGGATCGTATCGTGACATGATTAATACATTGATCGTTTAGAACTAGCGGGTCTTTCACCTCCCATTTTCATATTTGCGATCCGACCAATAATCGTTGAGTCACTTTAGAAAACTCGCCAATTGTATCTTGCATTGAACATTTTATCACAGCAACTCAACGAATATTGGTTGGCTTGCAAATCTGAAAGCAGGAGGGGAATGACACGATAGTTCTGCACAATCTACATATTAATCATATTACGATATGATCAGAACTCACATACTTAGTTCTTGGCAATGTTACAGGAACTGTAATATGGAGCCATGGGTAGGGTGCAATGCAGCCAGAAGACCACAGGTTTATGTCCGGTACCGGTAACCACCCAGCCCTAGGGGCCAGGTTGGGTTGCTTTGTGGTTCCTGACCCGGACCGGAGCCTTTTGGTCAGTTCTAAGCGGGAACTACCCCAGGGTACCCGGAACTGTTGTTTACACTTGGTATAAATTTTCATAGGATCACAGGGACAAGTGCAAGAATATTTCTGGGCTTCGCATTGGCAACAGGCTGAGTTTCGATCTTGCAAACAAGCCACCGATAATATCAACTTGTTATGAATACAATTTCTGATGGCTGCAGATGTTGATTGAGTGGTACATCAAACTGCACGCTAAAGGAGGGTCCATGATTATGGGTCTTGAAAGTACAGTAATTGAAAAGCGATTTGGTTGCTGCTCTTCATAACCACTGTATTGGCTGCCTTTATAGGCAAAATAGTAGACGGTTCAGTCACTGCCCCATTCTGAGAATAAGCATCAACAGTGTCTGCCTTTGATTTTTGACTTTGCGTCATGGGTAACCTAAGTGGCAATTGGCTACAGCCCTACATAAAGAAGGTATTGGCCGCTTTGAGTGGCAAAAACCACAGTGACACGCTCTCTACCCCATCCTGAATATGAATGTCAACAGAGCATCAACAATTTTTGGTCTTGCATTTTGGGTAATCTCACTTGCGATTTGTTGTAAACATTCATATATAGGATATTGGCTGCCTTGGGGGCAAAAAGAATAGCGAGAAGCTCCCTGCCTCATTCCGAAACTTAGCGTCCATGGAGTGTCACCGATTGGTGGTCTTTCATCGTGGCTGATATAAGTGTTGCTTTGTGGCAATAATTCGTATAGGATGTCCTGGCAGCCTTTTCATCTGAAAGAGTGCATGACATATGCATTACCGCATCATCAGGATGACTATCAATGAAGCGTCAACAATATTTGGTCTACCATATAGCGTAATCTACGCATTGCGCAGATACATAAGCTCATAAAAGAACTACTAACTGCGTTTTTACGCTGCCAGACAAGATATAAAAGGACAATACACATTCCAAAATAATTGATTTCGCACACTGCAAAACATGCACAAACAGCTTATTGGCTGCTGAATACCTCATTGTAATAATATATTATTATCAAACTGCAAAAACAGGAGCATTATATGAATCTTCAGTTAGACCTGCTGGGCAACCCATTTTTGACCCACCCAACATAGACATGTTGCAAGATTGCCATTGAACCGTACCCGATTTGACGATAAGGGTGTATTGACAACCTCGACCACCAAATTGGCAACACTTCAGTTAGGACTCAAATCCAGACCCAAAGCGACAATCCAAAACCGTTCCTGACACAACACCCGCCAAAATGAGGGTATTTTCAACCCTGCAGAATTGAAGTATGCAGCAGCGCTGCAAGCAAATATATCATTTCTCATCAAGTTCTTCGTCATCCATCAGAACATCGATCCAGCTCAATGGGCAATCACTGGCTCGCACAACCACCTATCGCAAAGGTAAATTACTGAACCGAGTCGGAAGTTACTAAACTGACTTGCTCAATAGGTAACGAAACAGTGTTGGCTATTCTAGAGATGCAAGAAAGTAGGGGAATTACAGCAGTCAGTTTGCAGGGAAAATTCATATTTGACATCCAGGTTTGATCAATTTTAACTGAATTGACAGACGAAATACTCCAAACATGCACCAAAGAACTTTCAAATTCCGAATTTCACCAAGACAGGTGGAATTTCTGCCTCATGTTAGGATTTGTCTCAGCTCCGGATCAATGGAACTCTTGATCGAATCTCTAGCTACAACACCGATATAACGCATTACGAAGTGACCTAATGCTGCTGTGTGCCACCACCCTTAGCAACATCTGCTGGCTGGAATACTCACAGACAATAGATGCAATTATCAAGCAATTGCCGGCACGACATAATTGTACTTTACCTTTGATCAGATGGCCGACAACTCACAAACTAGTCATAATGTCAGTCATTGCATTCTATATGGATCAACGTTGGACATTGGTTGAAGTACAACTCGCTGCCAATGAGGTTGATCACCAATATTTTTGCGTTTTCTAAAGCCAATTAAGGATGATAGCTCCAGGGCCAACAAAGTGGATCAAGGCTAACCTAACATCTGAAGAAAGTTCACAATTTTATTGAGCTTACTGACTGCCAGTTGCTACCAATTACTTTTGATAATGCTTCCACACATTACATAATGACTCGCAAGTGGCAATGAACAGCTGTGGCTACCAGAATCGAGTGGCCTCCATTGAGGAACCACACACCATGCATGCTGCACGTGATCCAGTCGGCTCTAGGCACATTCATATTCAGTCCCAGTCTCAATAATCACACGAAGTCTTGGTAAGTCAGTATTGCCAGTGGTCCAAACAGTCCCTGTCCAGGATAGGTCTCAGAGCTGTCCAGTGTGTACAATACATGCACTGCACTGCACTGGAAATTTGGGGTGTTGCGCTGCACTGGTAGGGTATACACCAGTCCAGTGCTAACAATTTATGTAATACGTAATGCACTGTATTAGAATGACTTCTCTTTTGGAATCAGTCTTCTCAGATGGTATTCAATATGCCAATTGTTCCCTTCAGATATCATACCCATTCGTGCATCACTTTCAAATGAATTTATGCAGTGTACAGATATCCCATGGTACTGGGTAAGGTCCTAATGTTCCGTGCTACCTTATACATTCGGTATGACTATGTGTCATTGTAGACAATAGAGTGGGAGTTGTATTAAGAATTTAGCAGCGGTACACACCTGTCTACATACACTTTCAGATGGGCTTAAATTGTGTCCAAAAATCAGTCTGTTGGATATCGCAGTTGGCACCTGTCCTGTTAATTGCTGACCAGTAAGCAACTGGTCTGCACCAGTCCTATCCCAGTGCAATATTGGAGTGAAAAGGACAGGACTGGAGTGGGATGGTGTCACTCTAGAATGCTCCGTACGTGAACCTCTGGTAACACTCTGGGAAGGCAATTAGCGCAATCAGCAATTTCAAGAGAAAGAATGCATAAATATTGGCAAGTAAGAGACTTCAAAAAGAGGGCAATGGTTGAATTAAAAAGTAGTTGGCTATGAGACCAGGTCTAGCGAAGATAATTGAGAACGTATCTATTTGACAATATTTTGAACGTCCTGAAACTGACCTTCACAAAGCAGAGAATGATTGCTGTATTGATTATGCTGACACCTGCTAATCAAAATGAGCTCATTGACTCTCCATTGGCCAAAGTCTGCCTCACAGTGAACCCATATCCACTACGATTACATCCAGAGACACACTTACAACTCCACATCAAGTCAAATCCACTGTGGCACGTCAAGTGAAATCCACTACTATCAACTTCGTACAGGCATATAATGATCCACTGTCTCCAGCACATCGCAATTCTTCAAAATCTGCAAGCCCAGGTCCACTGCTACCAGTGTAGCCATTTTCACCCCTACCAGTAACGCAGCATCCACTACTATCAGCAAAGCCACTAATACCCCTACCAGTCAAGCCATATCCACTTCTATCAGCATGCTCCCAGTGCAGCCTAAATGTCACTGTGGTGTAAGTAAGCATTCCACCACAACCAGCATGTCTACTACAAATATGAATCTGGAGATTCTTGGCAGCTCATGGCAAATCCAGAATCTCTGTTGCGAGATCAGCCACTTCAACTCCTATCGGCAAGTGTTAGCAACAGGTCCAGGTAACACGCCAGCGATCCAGTTTTTGGCCAGCAGTTGGGTTTGGTCCGGATCCAGACCCGGCCAAAAATACAACCAGCATTGGCTAGGTGGGATTGATACCCGGCCCGGACATAAAGCAGCGGTGTTTGGGTCTAGTTGGAACCACACTACAGTTCCAACTCAACAGTTCTTACACCATTGGCTGCAATTAGGTATCAGAGTTTACATCATACATCAGCAAAATGTAAATCGGTCCAGATGCCATATGTAATCCTCCCAGACACCCCGGTAGCTCTCACCAGTGCTTCTAAGTACTTTCAGATACTCCCAGCCCCCCCTGGAGCTTTGCAAAGTGATATCAGATTCTGCAAGAGCATGCTCAGGTGCACCTGAAAGCACCTGCAGTGAGTGAGGTGCATTGAGGATGCTATGAGATATGACTATTGGAATAGTCAAATTTTGGAGCTGCTGAAACCTCTGCACAGGTCTGCAGGGGACTTCGAGAGCAGCTGGGACCACTGCACAGGTCTGCCGGAGACTTGAAAAGCAGCTAAGACCTCTGCCCAAGCTCTGTAGGAGACTTGATGCCATATTCTCACACCATTGGTTCTTAGCATTCCACAATCCCAAGGTATTTTGTCTATCAGATTCGTCTTTGTTACCGTCGCAAGATATGCTACATCATAATATAGCATCTATTATCTAAGTGTCTCAATATATATACAATCGGAGATACAGGGATAGCAGTGATGGACTCTGTGACTGGAAGTATATATTGAAACACCCTGGGGTAGATAGACATCTCATTACACGAAATACACACTCTATCTTTGCCACCTCTTTGTCTCATGCACTCTTGCCGAGCTTTCTTTGATCCTCGCAATTTGTGTGGTTCATCATGCCTGGCAATCCTTTCACATCATCTTACCCTCTTCCTACAATTCTCGTGCCAGAACTGCGCTTTCTCAGCATTTTCCTTCAGATGACATGCGACGTGGGGCGGAGTGTTGATGATGGGCTGACTGCCTACCGGCTCATGCAGGTCACTACACTGTGATCAAGCAAACATCGAGATGCACTCGGAGTCCATGGTCAAGTGAGTTTGGCTATGCACTTAGAGGCCATGATCATTCCAACTTAGAGGCCGTCATCGAGCAAGCTCACAAATACACTAGGAGGCTGTAATAGAGCGAATTGGGAGATGCACTTCGAGGCCACTATCGTCCAAACTGGGAGACCACAATGGTGTCATGGCAATCCACTGTGAGACTGTAATCGAGCGAATTAGAAGATGCACTCCAAGGCCATGATTGAGCAGGATTTTTGATGCACTTGGAAGGCCGTGATGGTGCAAACTACGACAACTTGATTGTGCAAGTTTGGAGATGCACTCCGAGGCTGTGATGGAGCGAGTTTCGAGATACTTTTGGATTGCCGTGATTGTACGAACTTGGAGGCAGTAATGGGCCGAGTTTCAGCATACACTTTGAAGCTATGATCGAAGGAGTTTGGAGATGCACTTGAAGGCCATGAGCACATGAGATTGGAGTAGGACGTGGAGGCAGTCAATCAGGAGGCGGTAGTTCGTGAGGGAGGTGGGATGAGTGCTGAGACTCCATTGATTGGTTAACTCGTAATTGGGTAAATGTAGGCAATTGTGTACAACATGGTCTGCCGAGAGATCACAGACTGGCTGGGAGCGGAAGAGAGTCAATCTTGGGATGACTTAACTTCGTATACTTAGGTAATGGTATAAGCGAGTACAAGAAAGAGATATATGCTACGGTACAGGGGAAATCATCATGGCAAACTGAGACTTATGAGAATGTCGGGGGCTAGTCAATTTTCCATCCCCGATACGGCAGGTACAAGTCTCGATCCGGCATGCAATAACACCTGTTCACAGTCTTCCCAACCCAATCAGGCAAGTCGTACATCTGATTTCTCCCATCCATTTCTAATCACATTATTCATATCTTCATTCCCCATCTCTGTCTTTGTCGTCCAAAACTCTGCTATTATCGCAGAACACAAAATTAAGTCATCGCTCTCTGTCTCTCCATGTCGTGATCATGAGTTGACACTGAGTACAGCATACACTGAGTACAGCTTACACCGAGTACAACATACACAGAGTACACCATACACCGAGTACAGCATACACTAAGTACAGCATACTCCGAGTACAACATACACCGAGTACAGCATACACCGAGTGCAGCACACACTCAAGATTGTTTATCCTCCCTTCATTTTCATCATTACAAGTTGACCTCTGAATGTAGCTTCAGTGTCCAGCGTACCTCCCTACATGATCTACAGCCATCAGCTAGCTCTCAAAGACAGCTCAACAGTCAAGTCACGTTGTCACATTCCCACAGTTCCGAGTTAACTAACTTTTGAAAAGAGTCTCAGTACCCGGCACGGCATCCATCGACTGCCATCCAAGTACATGTTCAAAGATGCTAGAATATGGCCTCCAGGTATATCTCCACACTCGCTCGATTACAGCCTCCAAGTTCACATTGTCCTGGCCACCAAGTGCGTCTACACACTTACTTGATCACGGCCTCCAAGTGTATCTCCAAAGTCACTCAATCACAGCATTCAAGTGTATTTCCAAACTCCGCCAAAGACGGCCTCCAAGTTCACCAGATTACAGCCTCCATGTGCATCTCCAGAGTCGCTCAATCGCAGTCTTCAATTGTATCTCCATACTCTCCCGATTATGGCCTCCTAGTTCGAACAATCATGGCCTTCAAGTATATCTCCCAAGTCGCTCGATCATAGCCTTCAAGTGTATCTCTAAACTTGCCCTGTTAATGACTCCAAGTTCACACCATCACGGCCTCCTAGTGCAACTCCAAACTCGCTCAATCCTGTCCTCGGACTGTATCACTGAGTTCACTCGATAGTCAATTTAATGCACACCTCAAACTGCGCTGAAGTACCGCATACAGCCAGTCCAGATATATTGTGTGTAGATGAGTAGCTCTATAGAGACATAGATGCATAGATGAGAATACAAACGGAATGCATGAGTCTTAAAAACCATTGAACAATTAGTAGAAGCTATGATTTCCAGGCACACCAGCAGCTTTCGTACAGAAGATGAGGATTTTGCCACACTGCTCCACTGTGATTCGAGGTGCTCCCAGACTGGTCCCCAGCACTCCGATGGTTGTCGCCAGCGCCCTCATATTTGTCACCAGCGTTCCCACCTGCTCCCAGGCTTGTCGTCAGCCCTCCCTGGCTGGTCACTGGCGCTCTTAGTTACTCAGAAGGCCGGCAGGAATGCCCTCCAAGGGTCCCATACTCTCCTGAAATTGAAGCATTTAAGTTTACCCTCCATATCCTCTCAGACATATTTGGAGGCTTCCAGGGACTAAAATAGATTTGGCTAATGTATTGAGACATAATCAGTACAAAGATTGTGCAGTGCGGACCACTCTTTCACCGCCTGCTGACCAATTTGCAATCCGACTGATATTCGTTGAGTGGATGTGAGAAATGGGCAACTTTTAACCAAAATTAGTGGGTTTTTGATAGCGACTCAACGAATAATGGTCGGCTCACGTGTCTGAGATCGGGAGGTGAAAGGGCGGCGAGAACTGCACAATCTGCGTACTGATCATCTCACGATACAATCAGATCTCAAATACTGAATTGAAGGCCAAGTTGTCCAGTTCAGTTCGATAGACAACTCCCAACCCACCTGAATGGGGTGGGTTGTCAGTAGATTGTACAGCGGATCTGTCTGTAGAGTCATTGAATGCTCTTTCTTTTACTGTTTGATTATTATATTTGATCAAAATCACTTAACTAACATCCAGTAATACCTTTTTAAATACATTGCAGGTTGTGACATTGGCTATTTTGGAATCGGTGTATTTGCTTATGTGTGTTGTATTTAGAAGTACTAAGGTAGTCCATATTTCTGTTATGATCTCATACATCTGCGCAACACCTTGATTTCCCAATATACACCATCATGTATTGTTAACACTCAGTTGATACGCATTTTCAAAATCAGACAATGACCGTGTCGTGTTCTTTTCTGCCAATAAAGGCAGCCATTACATCCATTTCATCCAACCCATAATCGATTAATATGTAATTACCTCACTGAGCAGACTCACAATTGTTGATGCTTGGTTGACATTCATTTCCATGATGGGGTAATGAACATCTCAGCAATTGTTTTGCCTGACAAGACCACCAATACAGTGTATATGAATTATTCCCACAAATCAACATTTAGATAACTCAGGATGCAAAGGTAAATATCATTAACGCACAGTTGACGCACATTTTCAGAACAGAGCAGTAACTGTATCACTTGTGTTTCTGCCTATAAAGACTGTCATTACAACGGTTATGCTACACAGCGATTAAATCACTTCACAATTACCATGCTTACAAGACCATAAATCGTTGACACTCCTTTGAAGGTCATTTTTAAGATGAGGTAGAGAGCATGTCTCCATCATTTGGGTCTATAAAGGCAGCCACTACTTCCAATATATCTCACCATGACGAAATGAATTTTCAGTAACCAGACTTACATGGCCTGACATTGTTGACCCTCCGTTGACGCTCATTTTGCCAGAGGCATATCAGCACTATACAATCAATTGATTTTGCATTGTATATCATTTACATTGTTTTGGCAGCCTTTCTTGTGTTTTCTTTTTCTTTTTCCTTGATCACTGCATTGTTCTTTAATAATACATACAAATAAATTCTTGAAAATATACTTTACAGTGTCCACTAATTCCACATGATCAAAACTGACAACACCATTGTTCGCCCGGGATCCTGCTCGCTCAGGAAGCTATTTTTTCATTGCCAATTCAATATTCCAATTCTACTCTAAACAAGTCAAGTATAGTGTCAAATTAAATATTACTAATAGGAGAATTCGCTACAAAAATGAAGAATACAATGCGATGTGATTTGTCAAAGAGACAAAAAAAGAGTGTTTCGGATCACCCAAACAAGCTGATCCAAACACCTGTGATCAAATTCAAGAAATTTAAAAGATGAGTAGCGAAGAGACAGGAAAGCCGCACGGACAGTGACATAGAGAAGTAGAAAAACTATATGTATGGTAGAGCTAAAAGGAAGATTAATCATGGGACTTGGTGCCTCCATTGACAGCAAGACAGTGGGTGACAATGATAGGTAGGTTGCCAATCTTGCAGTTGATTTCCTCCACAGTGATCTTTTCCCACTACTCCTGCGGTACAAGCTTCATATTAGTAACAGTAGTAACCTTCTCTGATGCACGTCCCCATTGTATCCTTCTCTTCATAAGTGTCCAAATGAGTTCAATAGGGTTACAGTCTGGAGAGTTAGACACCCAGTCAAGCTTTGGAACTCATTGCGTTTTACACGCACAGCTGGTATAACTTGCAGTATGAGGTGACGCACCATCTTCCATGAGAACAAAATCTGGGTTCTGTTGTAACTGATGGTGACACTCAGGCCACATCAAAGGTATCACAACATGCTTGACATATCTCCAAGCATCCACTCCATGTATGTATTCTCCAGGTAATAACTTCTCCACTTTAAACTTTTTGCATCACCAGATTTGATCAACCTTCTTCTTTGGTGCACCAATGTTTTCAGCTTGATGTTGAACCTGGGCTGTTGCAAGCTCCTGAAGTCATAATGTTGCCCATTCTGCTGAGTTTCTGCATGTTGCATTTGGCATCTCAGCCTCTTCTTCCATTTCAGTATTGATATAAAGTATCTCACTTTCTGCTTTCTGCTTCTCTTCTTCTGTCTCTGGATCCCACACATGAAATGGTCCCTTCCATTCATAGCCAATCAGACCCCAACACATTCTTGAAGAACCCTATTTTTTGTTGGCACCCATACAGTCTGTATGCAATAGTTCTAGTTTATCCCGCCATACAAATAACATGTGAAATGTACCACCAACTGCAATTGAAAATACATCAGCAATGCTTATATTTTTCCACTCACCATCACAGTCCATTGTTTTTTCTCATAGCACCAATTCTATAAATTACCAGGCTAAATTTTTCTTGGCAGAGTCTCCGCAAACTGGTACCACTTACCACTCTCCACTTCTTATTATCTTCATCACGAATAAACTTGCATTCCTCCACATAAGCATCAGTTCCCCTTGTACGCAAGGTCTCAAATATACTACCTCTACTAACATGGCCTAGTCCACCCTCTAACTGAATTTCAGTTAAAGACATATGTCATGTTCCACAATTTCTTTGGAACGTTGCCACAAGATGATCATTTTCAACTTCTGACAGTGGCTGAGGCTGTGCACTGTGTTTATCTGAGTCCCCACACTCAGCACTTATCAATTCCAGTACTGGTATGTCATCTTCATCCAACTCAACACCCCCTGGGGCTTAAACCTCGCTACCACTTCTTTCAACTTCCCTCTGTGCAATAGACCGTATATTTCCACCAGCCTCAGTCTGCACCAGCCGCTTTGCTGTAGCATTTTCGAGAGCATGCTTGTAGATGTCACCACAGATAGACTTAGGAACCCCCAAGATTGCTCAAATCTTTCTAAAAGAAAAGGAGTTATCCCCGAGCTGTGGATGATATAGGGCGACAATGGCTGCACGACGATGTGGTGTAATTTCAAGGCATATACAAATAGCTTCAGTTCCGCAGGGTACAGGTAATTCACACCATTCTTGCTGACTGTGGCCACCATGCTGCTGCTTGAGTAGCAAAGAGAGTGGAGAATGCAGGGATACTGACACGTGACTGTCTAGATGCCAGTCGTGGGTTACCTGTCCGAATACTTGTTGAACTGACGAGTAGCTCTCTACAAATACCCACTCTATGTCATATGTTCAATTGACGGCCGTTCACCATGGTAGTAATTCACTCACATCCAATTCTATCCTGCGTCTCATTCTTTCTACTTCCATTCTTACAGACAACTTTTCTTTTGCATCATAGGTTATATTTCTTGATGCTGAATGGGCAGCATCATAGTGGACTGACTAGAGTCACCGGTTTTCTTCTGTGCCAATGAGTGACGTAATGGATCAATTACCAGTCACTCAGCTCGATTTTGATCAGATTTCGTCTTCCTGAGGTATTTCTGTATAGATAATTTGGTGGTGTGAAATAGGAGGAGCAGATAATAACGACAGGATATAGAAAGTTCCAAAGAATATAGTGTTAGCTTCATGTCAGAATGGAATCAGTTGCAGCCAACTTGTACATTATACTCAAGATGAATACTGCTGCGAATGGCTGCAAGTTGCAAGGGTTTCCCACTGTCCCACAATTTACAATAACTAAGTCCTATGTTGTTTGTCGGTTTCCAGAGATGAATTGCAGTGTACTACCGCCTAAATTCGATAATTTTCAGATTTAAATAAGTCATTCTTCAAGGGAAAGAATGTCTGCTGATGTTTGTTTCGAATAATCCCCAGGATAATACATGACTCGCACGCTCAATGTCCCGTCATTTTGAATGGTTCGCCTAACAATTCCCGTTTTATTGAATGACAAAATCCAGATGTGGCATTGTTCAAGATGAGTAAACATACCAACCTTGACATATATGATGCAGCTGGCCTCCATACTGTCCATATCTTGTAACATCCAATATCTCACCCAACAACAGTGTTAACACAAATGACAATAGTTATTGCTCCAAAAATAAACTTTTCGGCACATCCGGCAGGCAAATATGGTAAATCAACAAAGCGATCCACTCCATCCAGTCATCAAGCAATTGAAGGCAACAGCAACTTGGATGCAGAAAGAGTCCGAGCCCTGGGGGCCTTGCACAGCATGTGATCCAAAAAGATGCATCCAGGAGAAAAACAACGAGAAACACACTTCTCAAATAATGAAATGCAAGACAAATGGATTGTGGGTTTTGTTGAGAGAGAAACCACTGTGGCAAGCGTGTGAGTTGAAGAAGCAGTGGCAGTGCTTAGACAACAGCAGGAAGATACAGAGAGAGCTAAAATGACAGGATTGAGAAACCAGCGAGCCAAAAAAAACAATGTATCATATGAGCCTTGCTATCGGAGAGAGTCTGAGCAACATTCCAAGTTGTGATGATGGGGAGGATGGAGAAGGTGAGGATGATGAAGAGACAAAGCATGCCAAGCTGAGCGAGGATGAACAACCCAGCTGAGTGATACATACAATAGCCAAAACAATACAGCAACGTATGGAGATGGTTCGGCAAAAGCAGATGAACTGGACCAAATTCACACAACTGGAATGGAGGGATGCAGTCAACATCTTCACTAAGAGAGATAAGAAGTATGGCACATCCAATTTGAGGGTTCCTGTTGTCATTAAAGTGCAAATGGATTAAAATGAAGCTACACCTGCAGCCACAACATTTGGAGAGCTTATGAAGTATCTTGACATTGTCCCCAGAATATCACAAATGCCAGAAGAGACTTCTGGACCACAGAGTAGTTATATGAGGCTAGGTTGTGGGAACCCACAGCAGGACACAGGTATAGCCAGCCTTGCACTGGCTGCAGATCCCAATTCATTACCTATGCTGACACCGAAGCCTGTTGAATCTCTCAGCTTTTACCCCTGCACATAGCCTCCCCAGATAATCACCACATTGAAATCAGATTCGGACGAACACATGGTGATGGATCCTGCATCATCCGAAGAAGGGTTGGTTCAACTGAAATCTTGGACGATAAATCTCGGTGAAAAACAACTTGAGTACCAATTTCGCTATCTGCCAGGTTTTTCTTGATCTTAGTGACTAGAGTGTGAGACATGATAATTCATCTATGCATGTTTAAGGATTGAATGCACAATGCCAATGTTCTGGAATCCAAGTCACTTGGTAAGGGGGTCACTCAGCTCAATGTCTGTTTACTGAACACTTGTCAGAGAGAAAGCAAAAGCGGAATTATTGACGAAATACATCAGCAAAATGTAATTATGTCACTGGCAGCCTCTGGGAGTGTCTGAGAGTAGTCGGACCAGAATCCCAGGGTGGTCAAATCCCAGAGTTGATTGGGCCGACACTGTGGCCTTCAGGTGGATCTGAAATCACCTGGGTGCACCGGAGACAAGACTGGGAGCACCGGCTGTCAAGCCTGGAAGCACCTCGAATCACTGTAGAGCAGTCTGGGTGAAAAACTATCTCCTTTGGGAATGCTGCTGGTGCGCCTCGAAATCATAGCTACAACTTATTGTTCAACAATTTTCAAAACTCATGTATTCAGTTTGCAATGTCATCTATGTATCTAAGTATCTATATAGCTTCCCATCTACACACAGTATATCTGGACTGGCTGCAGCCTGTGCTTGAGAGCAATTGGAGATGTGCCTGAAGATGACGATCGAGTGAACTCAGAGATGCACTTAGAGGAGGTGATGTTTTGAACATGGAGATGTACTTGGAGGCCTTGATCGAGTAAGCTTGGAGATGCACTGGGAGGCCATAATAGTGCAAGTTTGGAGATGCACTTGGAGGCCGCAATTGAGCTACTTTGAAGATGCACCTGCAGGCCGAGATCAGGTTGAACACAGAGATGTGCTTAGAGGATGTGATCGAGCAAGTTTGGAGATGCACTTGGAGGCCGTGATCGAGCGAATTTCAGAGATTCATTTGGAGGCCACAATCGTCTAACTCAGAAATGCACTTGAAGGCCATGATTGAGCGAGTTTCGAGATGCACTTGGGGCCATGATCGAGCACGATTGGAGGAATACTTGAAGGCGGTCGATAGGAGGCCCTCTGGGTGCTGAGACTCTATTCATCAGTTCGTTAACTCGCAACCATGGGAATGTAATGAAATGACCTCATCTTGGAGCTCTCATTGGGATCTGGCTGGTGGCGGACGATTTTGTAGAAAGGCACACCGGAAGCTGAAGCTGCATTGATGGGTCAACTCGTAATCGTGGAAATAAAGGGAAGACAGACAATCTTGGGTGGATACTGTACTCGGTGTAAGCTGTACTTGGTGTAACCTATACTCAGTATAAGCTGTACTCGGTGTGAGCTGTACTCAGTGTAAGCTGGACTCGGTGTAAGTAGTACTCGGTTTAAGCTGTACTCGGTATAAGCTGAACTCGGTGTAAGCTGTACTCAGTGTAAGCTGTACACAGTGTAAGTTGTACTCAGTGTAAGCTGGACTCGGTGTAAGCTGTACTCGGTGTAAGCTGTACTCGGTGTAAGCTGTACTCGGTGTAAGCTCTACTCGGTGTAAGCTGTACTCGGTGTAAGCTCTACTCGGTGTAAGCTGTACTCGGTGGAAGCTGAACTCGGTGTAAGCTGTACTCGGTGTATGCTGTACTCAGTGTATTCTGTGCCCAGTGTTAACTCATGATCATGGCATAGAGAGATAGAGAGGGATGACTTATCTTTGTGTTCTGCAATGACGGTAGAGAAACAGAGATGGGGGATGAAGTTGCGAACTATTTGGAGGATACAAGCTGATATGAGAGGTGAGGGGTATCACTTGCCTGATTGGGTTTAAAAGACCTCGCATTGGAGTTATCAAACGCCAGATCGGTAGAAGTACCTCCGGTATCAGGAATGGTAACTTGACTCCCACACAAAATTCTCTTAAGTCCAAGTTTCTTATCACAATTTCCCCATATCCTCTCATCTCTCTCTTTCTCTACCATCACCTAAGAACATGAAGTTTTGTCATCCCTATCTATCTATCCCTGCAATGATCATGAGTTATCACTGAGTAAAGCATACACCAATACAGCATACACTGAGTACATCATACACTGAGTACAGCATACACCGAGTACAGCATACACCGAGTACAGCATACACTGAGTACTGCATCAACCCAAGATCGACTGTCTCCTGCTGCCAGCCAGTCTCTCATCTCTGGGCAGATGTTGTGGTACTCAACTCTCTACATTCCCACGATTACAAGGTAACCAATAAATCGTGTCTCAGCTGCCGACACAGGTCCCTTCCAATCTACCGCCTTCAGATCGATCACCTCCAAGTTCTCCTCCAATCTCAATCAATCATGGCCTTCAAGTGCATCTCCAAACTCACTCGATCACGGCCTCCAAGTGTATCCCCTGACTCATTATACAACGGCCTCCAAGTGCATCGTTCAGTTACACGATCTCAGCCTCCAAAGAAATCTGCAAACTCGCTCAATTACGGTCTCCATGTGCATCTCTGAGTTCAACTTGATCTCAGGATGCAAGTGCATCTCCAAACTCACTCGATCGCGGCCTCCAAGTACATCCCCCAGTTCACACAATCACGGCCTCCATGTGCATCTCTAAATTCTGTCACTCAGCGTCTCGAGGTGCTCCTGTCATTATGCTCCAGTAATGTCTGCAGCCAGATTGGCCATATGTATATATATACAAAGACTTAGATAGATAATACATGCTATATTAAGATGTAGCAAATCTTGTGACCGTAACAAAGACTAATCTGATACATGATATGCGCTGTGGTTTTTGCACTCTAAGAGCCACTGCTGTGAGAATATGGCACTAAGTCTCCCGCAGACCTGTGCAGAGTTCTCAGCTGCTCCACAATTTGACTATCTTATAAGTCATATCTTGTAGCATCCTAAATGCATCTCTATAACTGCAGGTGCTTCCAGGAGCACCTGAGAATGCTCTTGCAGAGTGTGAGAGCACTTTTCTAAGCTCCAGGAGGGCCTAGGTGCATTTAGAATTACTTGGGAGCAGCGGTGAGGTCATCCGGAATATCTGGGAGGTCTGCATGGGGCTTCCGGACAAAATTTCATTTGGCTGATGTATAGTCTCAAGATATAAATGAGTAATGTCATAACATGCATAGACTGAGCGGTCCGTACTGATTACGAATCTATCTCCATGCTCACTGTCATGCTGCATTTATCTCCGCATCCGACTGCATAACTCTCCGCACAGACCTGTTGTGCATGGTGCATTGTGGAAATGCAGGAAACTGAGCTGGATGCGGACAGCTGAGGAAGTCGAGCTATATCCATCAAAATGTAATGAAATTATCTAACTGCTGTACATCAGCAAAATGTAAATCGGTCCAGAAGCAACGTGCAATCTGCCAAGACACTCAAGTCGACCTCACCAGTGCTTCGAAGTACTTGCAGATGCTCCCTGGCCCCCCTGAAGCTAAGTAAAGCGTTCTCAGACACTGCAAGACCATTCTCAGGTGCTCCTAAACGCACCTGCAGTGACAGAGCTGTATTCAGGATGCTACAAGAATTGACTTGAATGATAGTCACAGTTTGGAGCAGCTGAGACCTTCTGAGCAGCTCTGCAATGCTCTGCGGGAGACTTGGTGACGGATTCTCACCGCAGTAGTTCTTATGGTTCCATAACCACAAGCCATTTCGTCTATCATATTTGTCTGTTACAGTCACAAGATTTGCCATATCATAATATGGCATGGATTATCTATCTAGGTCTCTCCATATATATACTTACAGCCAATCTTGGCTGGAGATGTATTCTCGAGTGTAATCGTAGGAGTACCTGGAGATGCTCATTGAGAGATCTAAGAGACCCACTGGGAGTCTATGATTGTGTGAATTTAGGGAGGTACTTGGCCGTGATTGAGCGAGTTTGGAGATGCACTTGGAGGCTGAAATCGAGTTGTCTGAGAGATGCACTTGGAGGCAGTGAATCAGCAAGTTTCAAGATGCACAAATAGCCCGGGATCGAGTGAACAGAGGGATGCACTTTGAGGCCGTAATCGATAGAGTTTGGAGGCCATTGATTATGCGAACTTGGAGGCCGTGATCAAACAGGTTTGGAGATGCACTTGGAGGGCGAGATTGAGTGAATTCGGTGATGCACTTGGAGGCCGTAATTGAATAAGTTTGGACGCCATGGATAGTGCGAACTTGGAGGCTGTAATCAAGCAAGTTTGGAGATTCACTTGGGGGTCATGATCGAGCAAGTTTGGAGATGCACTTGAAGGCCATGATGAATTCAGAATGGAGGACAGCTTGGAGGTGGTCAGTCTGAAGGTGGTAAATCGAGAGAAAGTCGCAGACGGGAGCGGAGACTCTGTTCATTGATCAAACTCCAGATCGTGGGAATGTAGCAAGTTGAGTACAACAAGGACTGCCCAGTGATGAAAGACTGGCTGGGAGCGGGAGAAAGTCGATCATGGGATAATGCAGTACTTGGTGTATGCTGTACTCGGTATTAACTCATGATCATGGCATGGAGAGATAGACATGGATGACTCACTTCATGTTCTTAGGTGATGGTAGATTTGAGGACGAGAAAGAGAGAGATGCGAGGATATGTGGGAAATCATTATGAGAAACCGGGACATAAGAGAATTTCGTGTCCAAGTCAATTGACCATTCCCAATACGGTAGGTCCCACTCCCGATCCGGAAGGTAGGAACACCGATATGTGCTCTTTTTAACACAATTAGGCATCTGGTACCCCTGATTTCTCATATCCACTCGTTTCCTCCATATTGTTCCCATCTTCTTCCTCCTTCTCTCTTTCTCATCCTCAACTGTACCATCATCACAAAACAAAAAGTTAAGTCATCCTCTCTATCTCTCCATGGCATGATGATGAGTTAACACCAAGTACAGCATACCCCCATGATTGTCGATCTTCACTTCATTCTCATGATTACGAGTTGACCCCTGAAGGTAGCTTTAGCTTCTGGCGTGCCTCCCTCCAAGATCAGCCAGCTCTTCATGAGAGCTCAAAGGTAAAGATACCTCACCAACATTCCCATGGTTGCGAATTAACTAACTGATGAATAGAGTCTCGGGACCCTGCGCACCTCCCTTCGAACACCTCCCTTCCAACGCCTCTAATTACTCCTCCAATCTTGCTCGATCATCGCCTCCAAGTGCATCTCCAAACTAGCTCGATTGCGGCCTCCAAATGCATCACTGAGTTAACTCCATCCCGGCCTCCCAGTGTATATCCAAACCCGGTCGATCATGACCTCCAAATGCATCTTCAAACTCCCTTGATTACATCCTTCAATTGCATCTCCAATCTTGTTCGATTATAGCCTCCAAGTGCATATCTGAGTTCACTGCATCTCGGCCTCCAAGTGTATATCCAAACTCGCTAGATTATGGCCTCCAAGTGCATCTCCAAACTCGCTCTATCTCAACCTCCAATCGACCCTAAGTTCGCACGATAACAACCTTCAAGTGTATCTCTGAGTTCACTTGATCATCATCTTCACGTGCACCTCGAATTTCTCTCTACCACTGCCTGCAGCCGGTCCAGATATACCGTATGTAGACAGATACATAGATGTATAGATGAGAATACACACTGAATACATGAGTTTTAAAAATTGTTGAACGATAAGTAGTAGCTAAGATTTCCAGGTGCACCAGCAGCTTTGCCAAAGAAGATGGTGTGTGTCCCAGACTACTCTGCCGTGAATCGACATGCTTCCAGGCATATTGTCGGCGCTCCCAGGCGTGTTACTGGCGCTCACAGGTACTCCCAGACATATCCTCGGCGCACCCAGGCTTGTCGCCGGCTCACCCTAGTGCTTCCAGGTGCCCCTGAAGGCCACTGCATCGGTCCAGTAAACTCTCGGATTTGACCACCCTGGGATTCTCGTCCAACAACTCTCAGATACTCGCAGAGCCTCCCAGTGACCAAAAAACATATGGCCGATGTATAACGCTGGCCAAAACTGCCGGAATGTGACGGGCTCACGTCCTCTGTCACTCACATAACGTGCATTGCGGTTGATCAGACATTGAGAAGCCATAAAGCTTTTGCATAAAAACAATACTAACAATAAAAGCGCATTATTGAATATCAATAATATGTATATGATCTGTGGAATACAATGATTCGGTGTATGCAGGCTATTTTGATCTATTCAATGTTAGTGTCAACAGAGCATCAGCAATTTTTAGTCTTATACATTTCACAATCAATGGGCCGCATTGTCATGACCCTTCAAAGACGATGTGTTGGTCAGTGTTATGGCTGAAAAGGATCATGACATGGTCGTTTCCCAATTATAAAAATAAACGTCAATTGAGCATCAACAATTTTTAGTCTTACACATTCTACAATCAAAAGGCTGGGCAACAATGCTTTTTAGTTTGATACATTCGACATTCAAAGGGCTGCATTGTCTCCTCCTGCCAAAGTGAATGTATTGGTTGATGTTATGGCTAAAAACGCAAACGTCACAGTCATTGCCACATCCAAAAAAGTAGCGGCAACAGAGTGTCAACAATCGTTGGCTTTGCATGGTGGAAAATTCAATGGCTATGTGGCAACATTAACCCATGATTGAACTTTCTGGCCCCTTTCTAGACAACCATGCTTGTGACAACATCACTATCACATCCCAACAATTAGCGTCAATGAAGCGTCAACAATTATTGGCTTGACATCTAGGAGAATGCTAAGGCCATGCGGCAATGTTAATCCATAATCACATTAACATCCACCTTTCTAGGGAAAAATAGTTGTGAAAACATCACCAACCTGTCCTAACAATGAGCGACCACTGAATGTCAACAATTTTTCACCACACATCATGCCAAATGCTACGGCAGTGCAGCAACATTAACCAATAACCAAACTATAGGCCGCCTGTCCAGGCAAAAATGCTCATGATAACATTGCTACTATATCCCAATACTGAGTTTCAATAGAGCGTCAACAGAGCATCAACAACGCATCAACAGACTGTCAACAATGCGTCAACAGAGTGTCAACAATGTTTAGTCATGTAACCTGCAAATTCCAATGGGTGTGCATCAAGATATGACCATAGTCACCTTATTGGCCGCCTTCATGGGCAAAAATATCTCGAACAATTCTGCTACCCCCTCACAAAAATATATTTCACTGCAGTGGCAAGAGGTTTCATGGAGGTCAGTACGCTTCACAGCAATGAAATACCTTCAATCATTTCTAAAAGGCATTGTGAACAGTTAGTCTTGTCAGTATGACCCTGTATACAACTTCACAACTATGCATGCAATGTCTCACAGGTCTTACTTTAGTGTTGCATGTATCTCAAGAGTCATTATTTAAGTACCAGCGTTCCACTCAACAATAATGCAACTTTTCACAGTCTCTCAACCGGAATTACACAGCTTCCAACATCCTACAACCATGCCAGATTCCCAATCAAGAAATATATCATCGCAAGAGGTTTTTATGTCTTCCACAAATAATTGTATCTTATTTCGTGATTTGAACGATCTAACTTTAAAAATTGTATTTGACCCTTCGTGGGCCTCGATGAATGTTGGCTCGAAGCATCCTATTGCTTGACATAATGCTACACATGCACTTACATGCAGTTTCTATTTGCTTTGAGGAATTGAGGAGACCGGTGGCCCAGGCATCATATCTATCATTTCTCATGAAGTTCTTTGCCATCCATCAGAACATGATTTCAACTCCATGGGGAAACACTGGCCAGCTAAAGCACACATTGTACAGTTAAACGACTTGACAGTGTTCGAAGTTTCTGCATTAACACATACAACTATTGACGAAACAGCATAGGCCATATTGAAGAGACAAGGCAGTCGTGGAATTACAATTGTAAGTTCAGAAAAGAAATTCATATCCGACAGTTAGATCATACTTATACTAGTATAATTCACAGACACAATGCTCTAAACTGGTAGCAAACGACTTCCTAACTGCCGAATTTCACCAAGATACCTGATATCGCTACCCCACATTAGGATGTATTTCAGCTCACATTTCTTGGAACGCTATATCACACTTGGAGCTACAAAAGTCATGTAATGCATTACATAGCAAGCCGGTGCTTCCATTTGCCAGCACCCTTAGCAATCTTTGCCAGAGGCTGTACTCACTGACAGTGGATGCAATTAAACAGCAATTGCCTTCAAGATATGTAGTTAACGTAGCTTTAAATGAGTTCACATCAAGCAACATATTAGTGACCACACTGGTCCTAGTTTATTACATGGGTTCAAAGTTGGCGTTGCGAGTAGAACAACTCGCATTCGACGATGTGAATAGCCTGTTCTGTTCCTATCATGGATACTAATTACGATTAATAGATCACATGTCAACATACAGAAGGAAGGCTAGCCACATATCAGAAGGAGGGTCTGGATCGTTTCGAGCTTACCGACAGCTATTTGCTAGGAGTTATGATTGATAATGCTGCTGCAAAATACTTAATGATGCAGGAACAACATTCAACCATTGATGCCTCTGGTATTGTGTCGCCTGCAATGAACATCCGCATACCATGCATGGCGCATGTCATTCAGTTTGCTTTGAGTGCATTCCTGAGCAGTTTCAGGGTAGATGGCCACACCAAGTCTTGGAATGTACAGGAGCGCAAACAGCATTTTGGAAAGAATGCATGCATGGACACTGGGAACAGTCAAAGGCTGCGAAAAAATGGCAATGCTAGAATCACCAAGATGTCAGATATGCGATTGCGTTGAGCAAAGATTATTAGGAATGTACGTTTTTCAGGACATCTTCAGTCACCTGAAACTGACATTCATATAGCGGAGAATACTTGCTGTATTGATTACACTAACATCTGGTTGTTGAAAAGTGTTCATTGAATGTTCAAAAGACAAAGTATGAACCACAGTACAACCAATTATGGGTGTGAAATCATTGTGGAATTACACTGCAAAGGCATACGCCCGTGTATGGCCTCTTAGGAAGGTATATCAGTAGATACGGTTGCAAACATGAATGTCAACATTGTAGAGTAGTATAAAGGTAAGTTAAGGTAAGATTATCGATAGAGATCTAAGGCTTGTGACAAGCCGACTATAGACAAAGTTGGTGTTACCCGGCCCAGAACACGTCACGTGCCGCTGTGCCATTACATTATCCCCCTTTGTGGGTGCAGACCCCCTTGGCTGCATATACCCATACAAGAGTAAAAAAGGAAAGGAAACAATGAAACCACCGTTCAACCTACGCAAACGTACGAACCCATAAGTCCCACAACCAATCAGTACAATATGGTAGCCATTCGGCGGATCCAGTGCACTGAGAAACTACACCTCCACTTCACTTGTATCCGGAGGTGGTATAACTCCGTGCCGATGCCATTTGTACTAGGCCGACATCCAAAGAACTAAAGAACTAAAGAGAAGAGAAGAAAAGAGAAAGAAGCAACATCCAAAGTGACACTATCCCCCATATCTCCACTTCCGGAATGTCAGACATCCGGCCATCCAATCTCGCACTCGTAACTCGTATCAATTGTAGGTCAACCTCGGAATTAGACACTGTAATCTCGGTGAAATTCCCAATCAAAGTATGAGCCTCATCTTGACTTGGCGGCATCGATGGTGCCTTCCGCTTGGTGCTCATCATCATCATTGCCATTGCCATTGCATCGGTATATCTAACTTGTAAGCATTCCAGTAACCGGTCATACTCATCATACGTTCAAGTCCGCTAACACTCAAGCCTTCCCAATTCCTTGTGAACTCCGCAGGCCCAGCCCATCAGTGATCATTGTTGCTGCTTTGCACGCTGCTACATTAGTCATTTGCGCTCAGTCAGCACGGATGAAGCGGGAGTGACTTCTTGGAATGGATTGTAGCTTCTGCTCTCGGTATCATAGCCGTCGGTGATGGTCAATCTTATATGACCTCGTATATATCTGGTAAGCTTGTCAACAAATGATCATTCATACCAAATATATATTCAGGCGCGTTTGCGCTCTCCCGAGCCTCGTGCTCTCCAGATCCTCGTGCATAGCTTTGTATGTCAGCCTGGATATCGAACATCATCCCCTGCAGCTGGTGGCTCTCAGATGGTGCCCATCAGTTGTTATATTCATCCTCCCTCAGCATCGGCCAAGCAGGGTTATAGACATCCAGTATGGTCGTTCCACATCCAGTTTGGTAAGCCGTTTGGTAAACATCCCAGTCAGTGCCTTCGTTAGAGGGCTCCCGATAATCCTCTTATTTAATCCCAATTTGGAGTCCTTCAACCGTGATCCTGGTCACTATGAAATCTCTGTGATCATCTCTTGGTGGTTGTCTCAAATGTCACATGATGCCATTCGGTGACTCTCTTTCCCGATGCCGTTCGGCAGACTATTCGGTATGTTCCAAGATCATTTTCGGTTTCGTTGGGAACTGCTTCAGTAGCCGTATTTGCACTCGTTCGGCATAAGTCAAACTCGCTCGATCTTCTCATCATCTCTCCGGTGCTGTTGCAGTCGGACTGATCATCCTCCTAGTCGCTGCACTTGTAGGTACACTTGACATCCGCCCTGTGCTCCGTGCACTTCTCATCTCCAATTGCTTGCCGCCTTTCCTCCGGGTATGCTTTCCGCCCCTTCTCTAGGTGTGCTCACTGTCACTTCTCTGGGTATCTATATTGTCATTTTCTGAGTTCACTTGTCGTTTCATCTCCAGATGTGATTCTCTGCTGGTAAGTGCGCTCCAAGGTGCTTCCTCCCACCACTTCCGGTACGGTGATTGCTTGCAGTAGGGTTGGTTTTGATTCCGATACGGTCATCCCCCATTTGTACGTCGTAGCTCTGCTGACAACTAATCCATTACGGCTTCTTCGTGTGCCATATCGATTGGTTAGGATTGATTCTGAAGTCGATTTCCAGTAGCAGCTGTGGATCTCGCGATTGTCGAGAGTGAGTCAGGATCTCATTTGGGATTGTGACTTGCGCATGTGGCTTCTTGATTCATCGGTAGGTGTGTTTGCCATCACTTCTCTATTGGTGAATGCGTTTCACAGTACTTCATTCCTGCACTTCCGGTACGGTAATTGTTCGCAGTAGGGGTTGTCGCGATTCCGCCACTGTCATCCCCCTCTTTAGAGATTGTTGCTCCACCAAAGATTACTCTCGTACGGCTTGTGCGGTATCGGCATTATACCTGTGTGACTCGGGATCTGATTCGGGATCGTATTCGGCATTGGAACTTGGGCTTGTAGCTGCATATTTCAGTATCTCTGAATAGTGCTCTGAATAGTGCTCGGTATCATGGCTGGTGGAGCCATGCGGCTGGAACACCGTATGTCTGCAAGTCCGCACTCGATTGTAATTTCGTAGCTTCATATAGGAAACGAGATTGATTGTCATCCGTCTCCCTTGATCCATCTCCCTTGATCCATCTCCCTTGATCCATCTCTTGTCATCCACCACCTGTATTCCACCTCCGGTCATCCATCCATATCCGGTCGCGATCCATATCTGGCCTCAATCTATCTCTGACTGTGATCCATGTTGTCATTCATCTCCGGCCGCAATCCCTCTCTGGGGGTGATCCATTTCCAGTCACGATCCATCTCCAGCTGTGATCCAGTTGTCTCCAGCCATTCGTTTCCACAGTGTGGATAATAGCGCTCGTATCGGCCGCATTGCGTAACTTCTCCTGTAACACTGTAAGCTCTCTAAAGGACATTGTTACTGACCTCCATAATGTCCGTCTTCCATTGACTGTTCATCGCAGTCCCATAATCTGGTGACATATCGTCCATCATAGGAAAATACCCACTCATCGTTCCGTCCATATGACAAGGGATCTTTAAGTCCAAATCCATCATCCAGCCTCTTGAGCATGTGATCTTCTTCCACACAATTGTGTGAATACTGCTCGACTCTACTCAACTATAACTCCGTTCAACTCAACTCCGTTCAACTGTAATCTGCCCATATGTCAAATCCTCGCCGGGCTCCAAGTCGATTGCATGGTCAATTGACTGATGCGGCGAGAGTGTTTCCGCCTTAGCTTTGCCGAAAACCTCTATAATTCTCCGTATGTAGCCGCGATATGTCCTCCATCATCTGTAGGCACCGTCTTTGTCATTGTGCCGGCTCCATCTGCACACGTTATTTCTCAATTGATAGTAAATATTGAGCGGTAAGGAGGAATATCCAGCAGCCCGGATCCAAAACGGTTCGCCACAATAATGCCAATCCCCGCTGTCCAGTACTCCCTTTGTGTCTCGGTAAGCCGGCAACGTTTACACAAGTATACCCTTGGGAACCTCCTTCTGACCGTTGCCCCCGCTGCTCTCTGCTCGCCTGTCCAGTGGCTGGTGCCTATTTCACCACTTGAGATGCTTTGCATGCTCACTCCCAGCAGCCCTATATGAACTCCCACTCTTAGGAAGAACGTCCAAACGACCTGCTCACTGACCAGTAGATTGTCAATAGAAGTATCTCGAAGTATTTAAATATATGAAGTACAGCCACCTTCGGAACATGCCTCCTACTTAGCCGTGATCCTGGTACATTCCCGGGGCATACCTGATAGCCTGCCCGGTCCACTGCCACCTCTTCCGCTCACCCTGGGGTTGCAGAGACAAAAGTCGAATGCTTTGCAAGTTGAAGCTAGGATTCCTGGCCTGGTACCAAGGTAGTTCCTATCACTCCAGATCACAGTGTATTCACCGTGGCTGCCGCCATGCGTACGAGTAAGCTCACTGAGCAAATCACATACTTCTCACGCCCAATTGGGACTGTCTGACAACCAAATAATGACCTTGCCTCACCCAATTGGGACTGTCTGACAAGCAAATAATGTCCATTCACACCTGGGGATACGATACATCAATTGAATCTCTTTGCGTATTTTCAATACATGTGCAATCCGCTGGTCTCCTGAGAGTGCCCAGACAGTCCATCCTCCGGTAGCCCCGTAGATCCTCAGAATCCCTGCTACAAAGTAAAATCATCTCCATTGCATTCCAAAAACCCTCTTCATACACCATCGTATAGGCACATCTGTATTCGCTCATTGGCGATCAGCTTTCGTTGACTTGTTTGACGAAATAGCATACAGTTGGCGCAGATGGCTTTCTCTCCCCTCAACGATCCGATTCGGTCTTCCAATCAGGTGCCAAAGGTAATAATTGACAACGGTAATCGCGAATTGTATCTGCTAGTCACTGAAGAATTTTCAGGAGTTATAATTCATTCCATTCGGAGCTGCCACACGATCTGCGATCGCTGCTCCACTATCTTGAACTCTGCCAGTCGATAGACCAATGATGCCGGTAATCACAGCGGTAATCATAGTTGATTCAGTAACTCGCTGGCTGTATGTAGCCTTGGAAGACTTCTGTAGACGCTGCAGTAAACTCCTAACATCATCCATAACGTAGATATTTCGGCTGCAGAAGGTAATTGCAACTGGACCTGCCATCGGTGCCATCGCTATGTGTGAATCGTGGGTATTGCATAAATCCTCCTTGATCCACCCTAGGTACCCTTCCTTCGAGGTATGTGCCCATTTACACTCTTTACAGCTTCCGTAACGTAGATGACTACATCTAGTCGTGTAGAAGGTGATCGCGATTTCAACTGCTGTCGGCAATTTGGATAGACGTGAATCGCACGTAATTCGTAAACCGCCTTTGGAAAATTGCCATCTTCGGCATTGCCAGTGACGCGACTCTTATGAACGTATAGGCTCTGGCATCGTCCCTGTAATCGTCAATTGACTAAATTGGAAGGTAACTTAGCGAATATTATTGATTCTCCGATTGATAGCCATCGAGTTCTCGTATGATGAATTCGTTGCAATTGAATTTGACTGACTGTCGCAGACGTGTCTCCTAGCCGGTTGGCCTCCGGTATCAACTCGGATTGTCTGTTCTACTGTTAACCTCGATTGGGTGGACAATTCATGCCTCTTTTGTATCTGCAATTCGTAGATCTCAAGTCCGTATGATTTCTCATTTGTAGGTGTCGCGACGCGTCTCTGGCCAATTGGCCTCTGGAATCCAAACGAAATTGTCTCTGTTACCGTTAACCTCAATTGACTAGACAAATCAAGACACTTTGCTGATGCAATCAGTGCTCTCAAATCTGAATGATATCTGGCGCGTAGATTGCGTGTCATGATGCGTCAGAAAGGGGAAATTCATGAAATTCAGTATGCGAAACGTATCTGAAATTGTACAAGCGATGATAGTGTAAAGGCATACGCCCCTGTATGGCCTCGTAGGAAGGTATATCTGTAGATACGGTTGCAAACGTGGATGTCAACATTGTAGAGTAGTATAAAGGTAAGTGAAGGTAAGATTATCACTAGAGATCTAAGGCTCGTGGCGAGCCGACTATATATAAAGCGAATGTTACCCGGCCTGGGACACGTCACGTGCCGCCCTGCCATTGCATACATACTAAAGTTTCTTGAGCGAGCATACTGAGTACGAGAATTCACGTGCACGTGGCTACTGAATCCAACATATCGCAATTACCAGATACTCATTCCAGCACAGGATGCATGGACCATCGTCGAGTACTTCATGAAAGTTTTGAGCCCATTCTGATAATGGACCCTGTGGATGTCGAAAAGGCATACAGTTACTCTGAATTATCTCATCACTGCCTACAATGACATGATCAATTAATTGATCGCGTTATGAAAGTGTTGGCTTAGAACATGATACAATGGAAGTAAGAGTTATTCTATGCGGTGAAGATTTCGCGACAAAAGCTGTCCAAATAATAAGGTGCAATCACTCCAACATCCAGTCTGATTCACATTTCAGCTTTTATCCTTGATTCTTTCTGGAAGTCGCTATCATTTGGAAAGTTGAACATGGCAATTGATATTTAACCTGAGGATAAGGCGCTTTATTTTATCCAATAGCAGGAGGCTTTCCTGCAGTATGGGTCCACCAATACTACACCAAATATCCAGGAATGTCCATCATTAAATCCGAAAATTTTCTGCACAGCGTTCTCTCCGTTGATGCAAAATCATCTGGATTTGACAAATTGTCTTTTGTTCCGTATGATTTGTCCAGCGATGATCAACAGAACTTAACACTAAATGGCTTAGCTGAAACAACACTGGGAAAAAGCGATCATGCGGCAGGCTATTTGACAGCTTCAAATCTTAATTCGTATTCTCCACCTGAATCACCAAAGAACTGGGGGCAAGTCAATTCAAATGTTATTTGTCAGCACTCCGACCGCATGGTGATTGCCAGTTCACTTTGATTACCAGATATTACCGACTGGTGGCACCTGCAAGAGGAAACTTACTCAAAGTACGCTGATAACTCTAATGTGACATGCGACATATTCACTAATATACTACATGGTGTTGGAGTGGAGGCCAGTTTTTATCTTTGGTGAGTCATTATTCCCCGCAGACAGTCTAAAACCACTGGCAAGACCCTTCCAGAACAACTTGTAGCAACGCACTGTACTAGATCACTGTACTAAATCCATAACCAAATACTGGGAGGTGATTGCGCATCATTGAATACCACGGAAACCGAAAACGATGTGAAATTGATGAATGAGGCAGAGCAAAATATATTTTACAGAATGGCCAGGTCCACAACATTGTGAAGATGTGGCAGGGCAGTCAAAACCAATCTGCTACACTGAAGGAATCTCGCGCTCAATACTAGAAAATGACTATGGTATGAATCGTTTCAGATACCAAAGAGATCATCAATGCATCCTGGTCCAAGATTCAACATGATGGTTCATCTGCATTTACAGCAGCAGAAAGATCACCATTGCCACCTGCTTTGTCTGCAAAGAACCTCCCTGGAGGACGAACTCAAGTATTGAATATCTGCTAAATCAAAAGAATCGGCTGTCATCCAGCCAAAAGTGTTTAGAATAGCACACCAGAAAGATTTTCCGACACTGGATATTGGCTTCACTGCAATGGTGATTTGAATATTTCAACTCAGAGTGAAGGTGACTGCAATGCATATAATGAATTGAATAAGGAGCTACCCAATGCCATTATAGCAGTAGAAAGCCCAAAGAACCATATTGTCAGAGCCGCACCTAATGTTCATTGATTGATTCCCCCAATACTAAGACGAACGAAACACACTAAAAAGAGGTTAATCACTGTCAGTGCATCGGAAACAAGGAGGAATAATGGAATCAAGATAAAGTTGGACAGATTATGTCACTATGTATTCACCAGATTCTATATGTCACTTTATCGAGAATTTCACGTAGAAATATATTATAGGAGAATTGTAAGCAGTAGCATCAGGATATTTGTTCAAAAATCAAACAATCCCTTGCGAAATACAATATGCAGCCAGATATATCTCTTTTGTTAGAATGAGAGAGGCCCATGGAAGAATATTACTGGGCTTGGCTTTGGCAATGGGCTGATTCTCAGTCACGCAGACAGGTAATCAATAAGTCACAATCTTTTTTCATCCAATGATCAATGCCTGCAGATATTGAGTATACAATACTTAATAATCAGTGTCAATGGAGTGTCAATGATTTGTTGTCTTCCATCCTGCATAATCAGACTGCCAATAGGTTGCAGACAGACATAATGCAATTTCTGGCTGCCTTTATAAGTACAACAGATTGCGATACCCTCTCTGTCCTATCTTGAAAATAACCGTGAACAGAGCATCAACAATTATTGGTCCTGTATCATGGGTAATCTGGGTGGCAACAGGTTGCAGCCAGTCATAAACGGAGTATTGGCTACCATTAGTGGGAGAAGAGAATGTAACATGCTGTCTGCCCCATCTTGAAAATGAGCATCAATGGAGAATCAACTATTGTTGGCCTTGCTCCATAATGAATCTCTGTGGGTTGCGCTCATTATTGTCTATATACAACATTTTGACTGGTTTTGTTGTTCAAAATGCTCAAGAAGACTTGGTGGTAGCTCTGTAAATGGAATAAGTTATTACTATCTGGGAGGATGTAGTGGAAATATCCTGTACATGTTTGACTATAAAGGCTGGTATATCCTTGTTTATGGATACTTGTGATCAAGTGCCATCAATATTACTGATGATGCAGGAGCAACAATCATTGACATACTGTTGATGCTCATTTTCAAAATGCGGTAGCGAGCAATTAGCTCTCTCTTTTTCTTATTCAGGCGGCCAATATTATGTTTCTGACTGTGTGCAACCTGTCGCCCTTTAGATTACCCAAGATACATGACCATCAATCGTTGACACTCCTTCGGCGCTGATTGTCGGAACATGGTTACGCACTTGTCCCTGTTTGTTTTGATCATTAAATTTGCCAATACATTGAAAGAGCACGTACATCTATGTCTGGCTGCAGAGAAATGATATGATAATATGGATGCACACAACACCAAGTGAGTATCGATGGGGATTAGAGTGGTAAGATATTCGATACTGGTCGAAATGTCGCAGCGGCAATCTATATACAATGGCACTTACCCGGCCTCAGGTCACGTGTCGCAGTTACATTATCCCCTCTTTAGGCGCAGACCTGCTGGGCTGCCAATGCCGGTATATGAGAGAAAAGAAGGAAAGGGAAACAAGAATGAAACAATCACTCTACGTATGCAATCATACAAACCCATAAGTCCCACAACTGATCGGTACAGCTCTGTGGCGACATTTCGGCAGGTTCCGTGCACCAGGAAACTCCACCACGATTGGTAGGTGGTAAAAACCCATGCCAACGCCATTTATACCGGGCCAAAATTCAATCACAGAGAAGCGAAGGAAATGAAGACACAAAGTGCAATGAAACGTCCAAACTGCTTCCGTGTCCTCCATACGTCCGCCCAAGAACTCTATACCTCTACTCCCGTGGCTGATCCAGACGCTCTTGGTGAAACTAGTCAACCAGATCTCGGGTGTTTTCAAGGTGTTCTGCCGGCTCCCAGCTGATTCGTTCCGTGGTTGTAACCTGCCCATTGGATGAGATACTGTAGGTTCCAATAGTGCCGCCTAGAGTCGAGTATGCGGTCGACTTCCCATTCCTCTATTTCCTCCACTATCATCGGGTGTGCTGCTGAAGATAGCTGACCTCTGACTGGCGGTGTGTAACGATCGAGAAGTGACACATGTAAAATGCTGTGGTTCCGCATTGGACTCCATAAGTCTAGTTTGTAAGCATTCTTATTGATGATCTTACTTACCGTATACAGTCCTGTGCGCTTGTAATCCAGCTTCATTGAAGGTCTGGATGTTTTCAAGTTCCTGGTCGATAGCCATACTGTGTCTCCAACGGCAAAAGTCATATCTTTCCCGCCGGCGTACTTTGGTTGTCGTTTCTGAACCTTGATTATGTTTTCCTGGAGAATTTGGTGAGTTTCTTCCACACCTGCCATCCACGACTCTGCCTGCACCTGTCATCTAAAACTGGGGTCCTTGGGACACTTAAACTGCATTGTAGGATGGTAATTATAGATCGCCCAGAAGGGTGTCATCTGTGTGGAATGGTGGATCGAGTTGTTTCACCCAACCTCCGCCAGCGGTAACAATTCGACCCAGTTGTCCTGGTCGGAGTTACAAAAGGGTCGGACCTACTACTCCAGTGTTTCGTTCTGCCGCTGGGTTTAACCGTCCGTCTGCGGGTGGAAGGCGGTCGAGAGGTGGTGATTGATACTGAGGTGGGAGCAAACACTATCCCAAAATCGACTAGTAAACTCTTTGCCGCTATCGGTGGTGATATTTTCCCGTACGCGATATTTCCAGATCACATATTCGACTAACATTCATGTTAGCTCTGGGGAGTCAATGTTCTTTCTGCAGGGGAGGTAGGTCGCCATTGTAGTCAAATGGTCGACAGTTAACAAGATCCCGGTGTATCCCGATGCCGTTGACTCTCGCAAGTCGGTAACAAACAGCATGGTATATCCCTCCGAAGGACAAGAAGATGGTGACATAGGCATGTTGCGTTCATGGCATGTGTAACGCGGCGCTGTGATTTGTTGACACAACTTGCAGCCGGCAACATACTTCCGTATCTCTGACTCCATTGCAGGCCAACACACATCTCATGATACGAGCTCAGCAGTCTTCAGAGCTCCGAAGTGACTGGATTTGGGGTTGTCATGCAATACGCTGGTCACTCTACTGCAGAGTGCAGCGGGCACGTATATCCTTCTCTCATAGGTTCCAGCTCTGTCAATTGATCTCCATTGACTCTCTTCTGCGGTTGAAATATGAACCAAGGTTGCCCGTATTGCTGTGGCTGAAAACTCGGTCACCTCGGCTGCCTTGATATCCGGTAGGAGGTCACCGTATGATTCGGTGATGGTGCTCGCTGCTCAAGTGGCCAGGAGGTTTGTTGTCATGATGTCATAGCCGATCTCATATTCGGGTCTTCTTCAACGTCAGTCTGCTGATTTTTTTCTGCCTTCCATGTGTTCGATAACGAAGTTGTACAAAGACACAATCTCCACCCATCGAGCCTGCCACCGGGATAGCACTTTTGATGTTTGGAAATATTCTAGCTTCTTATGGTTGCATTGTATGAGATCATTATGACTCGCTCCCTCACGGTAGTGGCACCATTGCTTTATAGTCTCCATGATGGCCAAGAGCTTCCGATCATATGTGTCATAGTTGTGTTTCGCACCTGTGCATTTTCGAGAGTAGAAGTCGACCGGTTTCCGAATTCAGAAACTGTCATACTGGTTGACCATGCCGGCTATGGCAAAGCCGCTTGCATCCGTCTGTCGAATCATCAGCTTTGCCGGGTCAAAATGGTTTACAATTGGTGAAGGCCCTTTTCAACTTCCGAAACGCAAGTTCAGCATCCCAAGTCCATTCCCATTTGAGCTGTTTAGGCGTCCTGGATGTTCCTATTTTCTTTAGCAAGTTTGATATCAGTGTTGTTACCTTTGCATATTTCCTGATAAACCACCGATAGAAGTGCGTGAATCCAAGCAGCACTTGCACGTCCCAAACGCACTCCGGGGTTGGCCAATCCTCAGGCATTGATATACTGTCCAATTCAATGCCGATCGTATCGGGGCTAATGACAAACCAGACGAAGCCGACTTCTATGACTCCAAAATGGCACTGCTCGGCTTTGGCGTATAGGCCAAATCCTCGTAGGCATTCGAGCACTTTTCATACCTGTTCTTCATGTTCCTCCTCATTGGTCGAGTATATCAGTATGTCATTGAGGAAACACACCACAAAGTCATCAATGAAACGCCGTAAACAGTTGTTGATATAAGAGTGGAATGTAGCTGCTGCTTTTGTCAACCCGAACGGCATGACTTGGCATTCGAACTGGCCGTAATGGGTGCGAAACGCGGATTTGACTTATCGACTTCCTTCATTTGAATGAGGTGATAACCATTCTGAACATCCAGTTTCGTGAAGATCCAATCTCTGCGCAACCTGTCAAGCATCTCTGGGGTCAGTGGGAGAGGATATTGGTTGTTCACCATGGCTCGATTGAGACCTCAGTAGTCCACACACAGTTGTAGGCCGCTGTCCTTTTTCTTTGCAAATATGATCGGTGCTGCTGCAGGCAATGATGATCACTGGATGCATCCATTGGCTAGCTTTATTTCCCTGTATGCCTTGAGAGTTTCAACACGACTTCCGAAAGATTATAGATTCTGCTATACGGTATATTGAAGCCTGGTTCCAGGTCGATCGTGTGGTTAATTGGCCGGTGCGCTGCAAGTTTCTCTGCCCTATCTTTGCTCAATACGTCCACATAGTCCTTGTATCTCACGGGGATACGACCGCCATCATCAGTAGGTACATTACCGGTTCCAACATCGGTGTAATAGCTTTTTATCTGCAACTTGGGATTTGGGATGATGGGAAGGACGGCCAGGGAATTGCAGGTCAAGCAGTTGGCCCAGAAACGAGCCAAACCCCGCTAGTCCTCAACTACCATCGTGACTCCGCAAGCCGGTAGCAGTCATTCAAGGACCCGAAGACGCTCTTCTGCCGGAACTCCCGCCCCTGCTCCCTGCTCGCTTGTCCAGCGCTTTGGGTTCATAGTCTCAATCTCACCTGGATTTCCCAAACTGGTCACCTCTCTAGTCGCTCCCAGCAGTCCACTACATTCCCCAATTCAGAGGGCGAACGTCCTGATGGTCTCATCGGTTGCTGAGAGATCGTCGAATTCGGTTGCTCCGAGTATTTCATTTTCTGGACTAGGACTGTCCTCCACACTCTCCCTTTGTGTTCCTTGTCAATCCACAGGGATCTCCGAAGTCGAGTTGATCGTTGGCGTACTCCCACCAATATCCGGCAGCTGTATGTTACTACTTTCATCATCCCGATTTTCGTACCACTGCACTATTATACCTGATCTGTGTGCCTCCACTCCGCCACTTGGGGTTCTTAATTAAGTTAATCGACCGGTAGCTCAGTCGATCTCCGGCTTCCTGGTTTTGAACCATGGTAATACCAGCACTACGTCGTATGCTTTCATTGGAACGATCAGCAGCTCTGGTTCATATACCGGGGCTAAATGTTTCATATATTGGACAGTCATCGCCGTCTAGCGGCACTCCCTCGCATGCGCGATCACCTCACCATCAAGTCCGTTAGTTGTGAGATGCGCTGCTTCACTGGGTAGTCCAAGTCTATCGAGAAGTTGTGGAGACATGAAGATGCTTCTAGTGCCCCTGTCAATGAGTTCTCGTATTCGCTGCAATTCTCCATGTTGATCTTGTATCTGGACTTCGTGGACAATATACAATGAATCTATTTTCACTATTTCACACATATATTGACATGATGTAAGAGCTTTCCGGCTCTCTAATGCAACCCTCGGCTTTAGTGAAATCCGATGCGGTTGAATTCACTCTAATGTTGCCATCAACGCCCTGGTACCCAATGACTGCAATCCAAGCTCCCTCTCGTCCATCCTCTCCCGCCGAGCTTCAGCCCAGGAGATGTAGGCTATTTTTTTCGTTGGTAACCATCACAGAAGCACTGGCGTTTGATTCGTTTTCCGTCTCCTGAATAAGCAAGGTTTTCAGGCAAGTTGGCACGTGTATATTTCCTGCACCGTAATGTTTTATGTTTAGGTGACCCGCAATGTATGTATTTTCCTACCGACTTCCGAGTGTCATAGCCCTCTGGCGAGACCCAGGGTGTGGGAGCGCGTTTATCATCATTGTCCAACTTTGGCTTCATGGGTTTCGGTGCCTCGGCTGGCTCGGATATGGATGTTCGGAAGTTGCATTTCTTGCCGCCTTGTTGAGATGATTCTGCTGACTGCTTTTGCTGTTGATATGGTTGCTGCTGTTGGTGCTTGTAGCCGTCCGGCTTGACCTCTGAATCGGCGGCTCAGTCAGAAAGTTCTTCCATACTGTCGAATTTTCCAATCTTTGAAGTCAACGGCTTGATCTTGGACATCAGTCCTAGTCGAAGTCCGCTTCAGGCGATTTTGTAATGGTTCTTGTTGTCCTGAGGGAGCCATCCCGCTGCTCTCTAGTTTGCTCTGATTCGTTCGGCGTAGACTCTCACTGGTTCATTCACTCCTTGAAGGAAGTCGGTCATAGAATTCATTGCCAGATTGAGTTTTCGGTCCTTGCCACAATATATCTTTTGCATTTCTTCCGAGAAGGCCTCAAAGTCTTCCAAACAGGGATCTTAGTGTCTCAGTAGGTCTCCAAGCGACTCCACCAGATTGGTCATCTGTGTCAGTCTGTGTGCCGGGTCCGGGTGATGGTTACATGTGCTGAGAAGGCTCGCTGAAGATTTGACTTGGTCGGGATCTCCGTGAAGGAATAAGTACGTGTGGGATTGGAAGTTAGATCATAACATGTCGAGGATGTTATGAAGCTTCTTTGCTCCACCACAGTACAGTTCTGGATGGGATATAACAAAGATTTTCATTTTCGTTGCGTCAGATCAAATAGACTCTCTGCGGTATTCCCGGTTGGCCTCTATCAGTTCGGCATTTTGCACCCATTGTTAAGTATTCTGTTGAATGGCATTGTTGAGCATTGCCTGTTGTTACTCCATCATCTTTCGCATAGACGAGATCTCAGATTGCGTGGTAGGCTTCGGCTCGCTCAGGGTGTTGCCCAGGATGTCGCTCAAGTTGTCACCTAGTCCATCACTTAGGTCATCTTCCATGTTGGCAGTGTTTTCTTCGTCCTGGTGATTGTACTCGTCATAGATCTCATCCTCCGGGAAGTACGGAGGCTAGTCGGGTGAGAACAGGAGTCCTTCGGCCAAGAGGAGATCGTAGGTTTTCTTACTCCAACGTATACTTGCCAAGTGCAATTGACCTGTGGCAGCTGTCGTCGGAGGCATAGTAGACGATTGATGATGTGATTGACACATAAGATGTTCATATCCTGTCGATTGTGTTGTTTTTTCACAATAGGGGTAAAACTCGTGTATCCTTGTGACCGAAACTGATCTGCTAGCTGAAAATCGAATATATTGTAAGGGCACATACGCCTATATCTGGCCGCAGACGTATCATATGATAATTCGGCTGCACACTAGAGCGAGTGAGTATAGATAGAAATTATACTAGTAAGATATTTGATACTGATCTAATTATCGCAGCGTGGATCTATATACAATTGTGCTTACCCGGCCTTGGGTCATGTGTCGCCTTTACATACATCCAAAATAATCAGCGACATACCAATGTCAATATATTGTGATTAACAGTAGCTTTTCTGAATGCGACATTAAATAGTGAAACCAGAAACACAAAGCCGGGTACTGGAACCGACAGGTCTAACTAAACCCGGTATAACCTCCTTGTTTGCTGGGTACAGATCCAGCTTTGGTGGGCCAAGAGACAGCAGGTGGAGTTTTTGGACAGCACTTAAACCAAACCTACCAGTGTTTGCGGTCGAAATCCGAACTGCTGGCAGTTAACCCAGTCCTCTTGCTAACACTGGTGGTGACAGAGACTATCTCACTAGTACATTGGCTAAACTTACCCACAAATGCACTCACTGGAGTAATAGTAACTGGCCAGGTTACATGGGTACTGCTAATCGATTTCAATATGTGACAGAAGTGTTAATGAAATACTACAATACTTCGTTGAATCTCATGGTGGTCATGAGGGGAACGTTCACACAGTGCAGACAAGAAGCATGATCTAGAGAAAACAATCAAACCATTTATATTTCAATTGCACTTGTAAGAGACAGAGAGATAGATAAGGGAGTAAGCATATAAACCATTTGTTACATTAAAACTGTTTGTGAATTCCCAGGAGGTATGAAAGTAGATTTTGTTATTTCTGGGGAACTTGAAGTGGCTCGAAGGGCAAACCTTGAACACAATGTAGGAATGTCACTGCCAAACTGTGAAATACCTGATATCAAATGGAGTACACTACTAGATGTGTTAAACAGATGTACTGCTGGGATAGATCTGGGCAAACACAGACAAGTTGGAATTCAATTGACACTGCACACCAACAGTGTAAACACTGTGAAAACTAAGGAACAATTCCAAACATTGTTCAATTGTACTGCTATTCCTCAATCTAAATCAATGTCACAAAATACATGGTAATTGTCAAACTATATGACAAGAGAGCACTACTATATATTGATGAACACCTGAACTATCTCACAATTAGTGATCTATGGCTGCCAATGGGAATGGATATTTCATACATGCTTAAAATGGAGGATAAGTACTACATACTGGCACAACCAGTAATTGTCACAGTAGATAGGACAAGGAACAAAAGTAACAAAGAGTTGATAGACGTTAATATAAGACATCTTTTTCAAAGAGGTATTATGTGTATTCAGAACCCCAGAATCTGTAGTAGTGTTAGGGGTTCTCACCGAGCAGTGATAATGGGACTTGATGAGAAGTCAAGGACAGCGCATACCACGGCGAGACTCGCAAGTACTTTGCCCAGTGATATGCCTTTTACCGGGGGTTCATATCAGTCACGACAAGAGTTCAATAATTGACCAGTGGTATGAGAGGCCAGGATCATGAGAAGCTTTTTTCACTTCCAGAAACTATGCGGGACATGCTTGTGAGCAAGCACGGCAGTTGATAGGAGATTGCGAGTAAGAGG
>Ga0307514_10000553_pt1 | contig 72055 bp, 56 predicted proteins | sample 16_EM_MG_FD_203088 | JGI IMG/M metagenome (GOLD analysis project Ga0307514, IMG submission 203088) | Populus trichocarpa ectomycorrhiza microbial communities from riparian zone in the Pacific Northwest, United States - 16_EM | ecosystem: Host-associated > Plants > Roots > Unclassified | place...
ATTGCGCAGCGGACGATGACTCTGATATAGAGCACAACAATTGCATCGAGGATCCGGAATGCCCAGAGCAGCAGGATGTGTGCGCGGCGCCAAATGTGCCCGGATTGGTTCGGCCGACACGGAAGTCAAAGAGACAGGCTGAAAAGGTGTTGGTGACAGTCAATGCAGTTGAAACGCGGAGAAACAAAGGAGGGAAGAAAAAGTAGGACAGAATGCGTCAATGGTTCACCAGCTTTATGTAGCTTGACCGAGAGTTTCAGTTAGAGATATATTATGGGCGAATGGTAAGTAACTTGTGAATATCTGTTCATAGATAGATGTATAGCAGGCGCAATGAATCTTTTGGCATGATACATCATTTTTAGTGGTGTGAGAGTGAACAGTGCAAGATAATGACGCCGCTCGGCTTTGCCACAGGGTTGAGTCTCAATCAAGCAGAAAGCCAACCGGTACAGTCAAATCAGGATGAAAACAATTATGGACGGCAGCAGATGATGAATGGACAATACATTAAAATGAGCGTCAACGGAGCGTCAACGATTTGTGGTCTTGTAAGTACGGTAATTCACCAGTGACTTGGTCGATGTTATGCATAACGGACGTATTGGCAGCTTCTATTGGCAAAAGAGATAGCAACACGGTCACCGCCCCATTCTTAGCATGAGCGTCAACGGAGCGTCAACGATTTTTAGCTTTGCATCTTGAGTAAGTTATGTTCCGACTGGTTGCAGCCATCCATTTATGCGATATTGGCAGCCTTTACGGGCAAAAGCAACAGCCAAATGCTCCCTGCAGCATCCTGAAAATGAGCGTCAACGGAGCGTCAACAGTTTTAGGACTTGCATATTGCGTAATCAAGGCATCGCGCGGATTTTCGCGTGCATAACTGTATTATTGACTGCCTTTCTAGGCAAAAATACTATATATTGAAGGTGAAACACAGATACCAAATTAATCGATATTGCAAACTGCTCAACAAGCAAAAGCTCATTAATGGTTGCTGAAAACTTCATTTTGATAAGATACTATTAACACACTGCAAATACAAGAGCCTTATATGAATCTATAGATGGACCCGCTGTGCAACCCGCTGACAACCAGCCCAATTCAGACGGGTTGGGAGTTTACCATGGAACCGTACCCGAGTGGGCAGTTCGGGTTTATTGATGACCCGGACCGCCAATTTGGCAACGGTTTGGTTTGGACCCGGACCCGGAACCGAAGTGACCGTCCGGAACCGTTGCTAACACTAGCTGTGTCTTATTAGCAACAGATTCCCTTTTGGACCAGTGCTAATATTGGGGTTCAAACACAACCCGGAACCGGCCGGTTCAAGCCTGGTTTCTGCCACAAAGTTCCTGTTATTAAGTAGATGAATATTGATCAAAACATTTTCTGTTTGGACTATACAATATGCAGCTTCAGACGGCACATCTTTTGGCAGTCTCCGATTTTTGATATCTGCAACACTCAGCAAGCTGCTTTGAAATTGTTGACATTTTTGGTTGAAAAGCAAGGTTTGTGGGCTGCGGATTGCTGACATCTGATGACATCAAAGATAGGAGACAACCAAAAGATGCACCGTGTGGAGCTGCATATTATATATACCAAACACCAAACTCTCTGATCAATATTTGTTGCCTTAATATATAAGTTCACATGAAAAATCATCGATTTTTGATGGGGTAAGGCCATTCCCACATAGATCTATAAACCCGGCCGGGTACACCATTGGAGCTTTCGCTCACACTACTACCAAGAAATGTATTCAAGTACAAATCAGGAACATCCAGGATGGTTGGAACGCCTCCAATCGCAGCTTATTGCCCCGCCACAAGTCATTATCATCATATGTCGCATTCTTTGCTTCGGAATCCCAGACCTCAATCTCCAAACCCTCACCCAGGGTGGGCAGAACAGCGCTGCTGCCTGCCAAGTCTTCTCACCGAGTGCTGATCTGGGTGGCTCTGTGAGCTCCCAGTCATATGCGAAGCTGCAATTCATTGCACCCCAACCCGCAGTGATGGAATGCATCCTGACACTATGATCCAACACTTCACTGTAGTACTTGGACATATACAAGACTCTACACACCGTGTGGCTATATTGAGCGCCAAACAACAGATATTCAACCATATGTGTCGGAACATTACCTAAAGATCGAATCTGCCACTGCACGTAATTCAACACAATATTCACCACATTATTTAGGTTCATGTTGATGGTTTGGACGGTGAACACATATCTGAGATGTGTCGATGCACTGTACACCTGAGCATGTGCCAAGGTGATCGATGGAATGACTGGGTGTTTCCTGAAGCCATGCCCTGGGAGGTGTTTTGGTGCGCTCCATGGATGACGCCTGGGGCAACCACAACAACTGTTAAAATCAACCGTCCAAAACCAAAATGGTGCTTTTGTCGAGTTCTCGATAGACCTTGTGCTCACTAGAATACCTGAAAATACAGGTAACTTGAATCGCATCTCGAAATTTAAACTGGTCAAAACTGCTCTGGCAGCCATTGCTTTGCTCGTTTTCTGCATGGGAAACAGCATCGGCTACGAGCACAGAATTGAAGAGCCAGCTGCTAATAGTACGACAGGAGATGGACAGAAAAAGCAATGGATTGCCAATCACCACATACATCTGGCAACTTGGAATCATGTGTATAATTAGAAAAGAGTGAATTGCATTTTCCACTAAGGTAGACAGAACACAGGGAGAGATTTTCGCAATGTCACCCAATGCAACCACATAGGCTACGAACTCATTCCAACTTATGGGCACTGTTGGCCTCATCACCACAAAGTTCATTTAAAACAGGAGGTCAACCGAGCCAGAAGGGACAGTCAAACAGGTAATGTAGGGCGATATACAACGAGCCAGGTGGTATTGAGTCCATGGAGGAAGAAAGTGACACCACGGGTGTCTCTCACAGCATTTACTGAAGCCCAACACTCAGACAGAGCTATTCCGCCCAGAACAACATATCTTTTGCTGATGGCTGTACTACTGTACAACATAATCATAACAGAGTAGGTGAGAAAGGTCAAGGGTTACTCAGGAATTGTAGGGATGAAGTGGAGAGGGAATTGAAGAAACGTCTCCTGAAAGAGAATCAGCATGTTAATGTATGCAGATAGGAAGAGTGAATGCGGTCAGCTGGTGGCAGAGTACATAATCTGATGCGGCAGTGGTGTGACGTGTTGCAATGTTGGACAGTGCGGTTAGGTTGTACTGATATCAATTGTTCTAGCAGTGGATAAAATCATACATCAGGACTCAAATGGTACATCAGTGCCCGTCAGATGAGTAGACGATTGCATACAAAGAGTACATATACTCAGAGGTTGTGTTGTTAGATGTTTTCATTCTCTTCTCTCTTTACTAGTTTTCTTGTATAGCAAAGTATGCCTCACTGTGATACGATATATATCATTGCCTTGCCTTGATTCCTTGGCAATGACGTTTCAGAGCATTGGTATTGTGTATGATGTCACTGTATCACTGACTATTATTCTCATACCCTTCATAATAGAACAAGTCCCATCCGACAATACATAATGTCCTTCGTCCAGTATTGGACCCACGCAGGGGCCCATTTTCACTTGCGCTGCCCATTGTCGTTTATAACAACACAGCCACCCGCTTAACCACCCCCCTACAATATTATGAATTGAAAGATAACTAGTAGAAGCTTCTATTTATGAATTCTTGTGGCAGTGTGACAAGTTCTGTGGTACTGAGTTACATAGAAATAGCGGTACATTGGAGATTGTGAGAGTACCATCCTTCTGCCCAGTGGCAACCACCTTCCCACATGCCATCTACCACACCACAACAACTATGACCAGAGAAGCCCTCAGACCTCGGAACCTTAATGTCAACTACCAACCCCCACCACTTATACTCTCATCTCCACCAGCCTCAATAAAAAATGTCAAAAAACAAATTGCCAAGCGTCGCATCATGGACAATCACTCTGGTCCACAGTGCACCTCCTCCCAATCACCACCACCACCTCCAGTGGTCCAGGTTCGACCGGTCATTGTCCCTGATGTGTCTTCACTTACTACTGAAGCTCCACATGCAATGCTCAATCTTGATGATATTTATAGCACCTCAGATGAGGCATATAGTGAGCCGGCTGGGTCGATCACAGCTGGTCACTCAGCCAAGCGGTGCAAGAAAACACTCAAAAAACCATTGCAAAATTTGCCAGATGCTCCTAAGCTTCCCACATTGGACCCTTTACAACCGGTTGTCCATCCTCAACAAGCATGGAACTGATTGCCCATCTCATTCTCTAAGCTGGATACTATTACTCCAATTCAAACCTTCAATCTCTTTCTTACCAACTCCATTATGGGACAGCTTGTAGCGAACACCAATTCCTATGCCCAGCAGCAGCTTCTTGGACCAGAGAAGGAGTGGCAGCGTTCCTGGCAGCCAGTTACTGCTCAGGATTTTGATCACTGGCTGGCAATTTAAATTCATATGGGTCAGATTGGAGTTTCTCCTGAGAGGTACTGGATGAAGGATGGAGTTTACCATCCCCCAGGATGGATTACCACCAGCTGCCTACCTTGGCAAGACTCGCGTTCAGAAGATCCGCCTCTTCTTTCATTTTTCTGCATACGATTCACCCATTGAAACTGCTGAACGCCTACCTTATTGGCATTGAAAGGTGGATATTGTACTGGCGCAACTGTGGTTTTTCTCACAGCAGTACAGAGTGCCTGGCAGCAATGTTACTATTGATGAAGCCATGATTCTATTCACTAGCAGGTCAATTCACATTACCAAGATGCCAAACAAGCCAATTAGTCAACATTATAAGTTTTTCTGGATGGCAGAGAAGGGTTATGTCATGGAGTTTAACCCATCATCGAATGCTGTTGGAGGGAATCCTGTTGATGGAGAATCCCGTCTGTTACAGCTTACAGACACTGGAAAGTTGGTTCACCACTTGACTACACGCTTGCACCAGAGGCATCGAAAGCTCTCCTTCAATGTATACATGGACAACTTCTTCACAACACAATCTCTGCTGGCAGAGATTCGTGGGATGGGGATAGGAGCAAGTGGCACATGTAGGCGGCAGTTTCAAGGATTTCCCAAGGAGCTGAAGGTTGGGAAGAATGCCAAATTGCCATATCATTTTAGAAGTTGAGCTGTTAATGATGGAGTTGCAACCCTGCTATGGATGGACAGTTCGCCTGTTACCATGATGTCTACAATCCACCCTCTAAGTAGTGAGGTTTCACTGGTAACGAGAATGAGAAAGCATCCAGGCAACAAGAATACCAATGCAAGTGGAGCAAATTCCACATTTCTTTCTAGAGAACGCCAGAAAGAGCTTGATATACCAGTTATTGTTGATGCCTACAACCAGCACAAGGTGGGAGAGGATGTAGCTGACCAGTATCGACCCTATTATAATTCACAGCTCATATCGAGACGCAATTGGTATCCACTTTTCTATTGCATTCTAGAGACAGCCCTGATCAACAGCCTTATAATCTATCGAGATCTGTGAGCAAACACAGAGCGCACTGTGGATCACGTTGACTTCCATCCCTCCATTGTGCATGACCTTCTGCAGCTAGAAGTCCATCAACAATGAGAAGTTCATCCCATATTCCGGCTTCGCAGAAAATCACTCAGTTGGCTCCCCCCACACAATCTGCCCTGCCCCCACTGCCTACCAGGGAGGTTACCCAGGACACCCCTCTGCCCCTCTGCCGAAAGGTACCAGGAATGCATTCCCCACTGTGGATGGAAAGTACAGTAGATTGTTTCCTGCGCAGGTGGAGAAGAAGTCAGGGTGGTAGTGGAGAAGGCATGAAAACCAGCATAAAGTGTGAGGACTGGAATGAGGCTTTATGTTTCACACCCAAATGAAATTGTTTTCATGAATTTCACCATATGTAGAGTCTTTCTCTTCATTCTGGGGGCATTAGGCTGGATTGTAGTTGTGTGATGTGTATTATAAAAGTTGGCCCATCTGTGGGCCCAAACCCGTTTACCGGCAAAGGGATAGAATAGTTCCTTCATCCTTCAACTTGCTTTACGGAATATCTTGCACCATTTCCTGCTTCTTGTTAGGTTTGTTTGATATATATTGATCTTTGGATACCCGCAACCCACATTTGGGGTTGAGGATTTATCTTACCTTACTGGATTTCACAAGTACGACTGTAACTTTACCTTCCAAGCCAATTGGGTTGAACTTGCCCAATCTCCTTGTCATGTGTTCACAACTGAACCTCTGAACTCAGTCTATGTCGTCAATGCTATACTTGCAGCATGTTTGGATGAAGAACCTTTGAAAGCTAATTGTTGGGAAATATCAATCATTCTCTCTCGTTGGAATAGTTACTGTACAGAGACAGCCAGAGAGGGTGCTGTTCTGGACATTCAGCATCCAGTGTATGAACTCTACTGGACTAGATATCGTGTGGCACAGTGATGGTTTCATTGTGACAACAAGTAACCCTTGAACTGCGGAGAACATAATTGTGCTGGGACACGGTCAACAGTCCGACATGAGGCGGGTGCAGCTACAATGACTAAGTCCCTCTGCATTGTGCTTGTTGTGGTAGTACCCCCAACCTCAACCACAATGTAAGTTGAGGCAAACATTTTTTAATGGTAGTTATGCTTATTTCATTACAAAGTCATGATCAGAGCAACATGACATGGTGTTTCTGGTGTCCATGGACCACCAGACCTTAATAGAAGGAATCATTCACAGGAATATACTCCAGATCAACTGTCAAAAGAGGAAGTCCATGCAAGTGGATGCACCAGAGGTGATACACCAGGTGTCTCAGTTCACAGTGCCTGTTAGCAAGATCCATAGGGTGTGGAACCATCTGGCACAAAACATCCCACTCGAGAAACTGATCACCGGTCTGAGGTGGCACAATATCTAACCTTCTCAGTGCGACGCTATCAAACTTGGGAACATCATATAGATTCTAATAACATAGCTGAGTCAAACCAGAATGTTGCCTACAGCCCCAGGGACAGATGACTAGCTTGAAGAGGAAGTAGCTCTAAGAGGAGTTGTTGGAAATGACCAGAAATGTACAGCAATCTGGAGAGGAAGTTCTAGGTCTGAGGTTACAGTTAGCCAATGAGCTCATGCATACAGCCAGGACGACTCCAGCATCTTGACATTCTCCAGAGGACAAAGTTCAGAAATTTCCGAACTCCGACACATTTCAGAATCAGATGTAACTAATGTGAGATCATGGATTGCGCAAACTCCAGATGGTTATGCGACAAAAGCCTGCTAGTCTTCCCGACAAGGAGTCGAAGATACCGTAACTATGTAACTGCCTCAGCAAAGTTGTCTATGGCAAAATCTTACCACATGTCGAGAACAACAGGAAGATGGTGCTGCAAGATAGAGCAGGATTTATAACACTGCTGGAAGCACCGTATGGTGACCCCAACCGAGTTGCCACCACCAAATGGATAATGTGCAACAATATTTAAACTAATCCTGATTTCTCTCATTATTACCCTGAGAATCACTTCATCACTGCAGATCAGGATTGGGATCCTTCAGCCATGTGAAATATTCTTCATATTGAGCTGTCTCAGAACATGATGAGCTTCTTTGTATATAGCAACATAAGTAAACAACTACCTACTGTCCGGATGGTGACCAAGATATGGGACTATCAGATTCAACACCAATTGGCAGATAAAGCCACACCCAATTGAGGTACGGCGACTGGGTTCACATATTCCCTGTTGCAGCCTGCAGCGGCCAACTATTTCGCAGGAGCCCCCATTGGAACATTCACTTCATACACTTGACCTGCTTCTATTGATCCCAGCACTAATAAGAGGAAAATCACTGGGGAGGGGAGGGAGAACCAAATTGTAGATGGGAGGCATTCTAAAATGATTGGTTCAACCACAGGGCAGCGGATTGTGTGGTGCGGAAAAATTCTCAAACTGTCAAGGAGTGAAAAGAAGATGGTAGGGAAGAAAGATGCAAGGAGGATTCTGAGGCGTTGGAAAAAAATTAGGTCTACCAAACCACTCTGTCACTTTGGTTAACAGAAGAGTCTTATACTAAATGCTATAAAATATTATGGAATTTCGCGTCACTCAGTTAGCCAGGTGGAGGTACTTGAAAAACCAATGGAAGGAACACAATTGGTGATACCCTGCACATTAACCAGGAATAATCAAGAATACCCACAAATGTGCTGATCCACTGCTGAGCTACAGGCATTGCATATATGGATTTACATTATGCTTGCTATTATCCGATACCACCTCAAGGGGTAAACCACAATAACATGTTGAGGTCAGTGTCAGGTAACTCATGCCATCTGGTGATATTAAACCTGTTGTCAAAGCTGGAATGATCATCCAGAACCATTGGGAACAGTTACCTATGTGTCTAATGATGCAGGGATATTATCCGATTGGCTGATGGACTCCCTACCTATGCACCCGTAATGTGGCCAGACAGTTTGCATCGAATCCACTGACATTGTGAGCACAATATTGCACTAAGCATTACCCTGATGAACCTGTTACAGTCCACGTCGTTAAAGAGTAACCTCTGGCAGCTTGTGATGCCGGAGCAAATGGCAAAGTTAAACCACAGATACGGCCTCACAGACCATTCTGAGGAAATATTGTACTACTCAATGCATCTTCAGTTGGTTGGATGCGGAAAAGAAAAATGGTGAAAGGTGTTTGAGAGAGTGTTGTATAACATTGCGATATGTATTGAAGCGAAGGATCTGAAGCAATGTCAGGCGGAGCAGGTCAACCCCAAACAGTTTCATAAGTTACTAGCACTGTTCAGTAAAACGTTAGCTTATTGAATGCCACCCCATCAACCTGGCATTGATTATCTAGTAGGACAATCAGGAGGAGAAACCCCTGTGTGCAAGCCATTATATTCCATGATAACAAAAGAGCAGGAGGTGGTAAAGGATTGGCTTCAAAAACATAGGTTGATAGAGTGAATTACGCAATCGTCATCCCCTTTGACGGCAACTGTATGATGTCCAAATATAATTCATGTGGGATAACGGTTCCACATTAACTATCAAGATATCATTAGTAAAATGTTTAACAATCAGTACCCACAGCCCTTAATACTTTATACATTTCAAGTTGTGGGAACAGCAAGGATGAATCTCATGCTGCATATAAAAGGGCTTTATAATTGGATGCAAGTACAAGTTGGGTATGGATATAAGTTAGTCTTCTGAATGAGATACTGGTTGTTCAAACCAACAGCGATGCAGTTTATGATGACAACTTCAGTAACAGATTTCCAGGGGTAAATTAATCATGCTAGAACGTAAGGATTGGATGACAGATTGATTTATCGTGAGTCTGAGAAAGAACATCTCGACCATGTTGAGTAGATCATTCAACACCTGATACAAGCCAGATTATATTGCAAACAAGAGAACTGTAAGTTTCGTAAGGAAACAGTAATAGAGGTCAAATTGCTACAACCAACAAGGGAGATTACAGTTGAGGAAGATTCAAATTAGACCATACGAAATTGAAGCCACCACAAGAAATGAGCAAAAGGATGGCATAATAATCACTTGTAAGTGGAAAAATGTCTTCCGTTCTGGAATCATTACCGACGGTTGTTTGGAAGGTAATTCAAGAATACACAACCTCTCACCTGGTAAACAAAGAAGGAAGAACCTTCAATATGCGAATCTGAGTAACGGTTCACTATTGTAATAATCATGAAGGAATTTACAACAGCACCAATGTTACAACCTATTGAGCTGGAAAGAGAAACGATAATTGTGATAATCAATTCAGATCATATAACTGCAAAAGTGCTGTACAATTTGATAATGAAGCGGTTTGAGATCCCGTGGCTGCTTGTTTAGAGTAACATTCACCTGTAGTATTCAACAAGGATATATATGATTTAGAACAAATGTTGATTATTAAAACTCGGAAGCAAAGAAAATCTGAATCTAAGTGGGCCAAGCACCCGTGACAATTACTAACAGATGATAACAATGTGTTGTATATTTTGGCAAAAATCCGACTGAATAGAAGGTCAGCATGGTGATACCTGTTTGAAACTGTCTTCACTACTGCATTGTTTATTGACCAGTGAAATCAAACAACCTGCCAGATGCTGTAACAAACAGGCCAGAAGACCTCCCTGAGAGGTGGGAAGAAACATGAAAAATATGTAATAGGTAGTTCTGAAGCAATAGAATGTGATGGAACAATTGAATTTCTTGGCTGACTGCGCACGCTCACAGCACCATCCCTCAATATCTGATGAATTCAATACTGCATTATGGACTGCCAGGTCGCCCAAGAAGATACTTGAAGCTATTGGAACAACTATCTGATTAAAAGAAATTATCCAAGCCGAGTGTAATGCATAAGCGGGACAAATTGAGTATCGATGGCAGTGTTATATCCCTGAGCATGATCTGCTATTATTACACCTAATACGGGCAGACTATAACACTGTATTGTGGGACACCCATGCAGAGTGAGAATATTTGACCTCTTGGATAGACAATATTACTGAAAGGATAAGCGGAAACAGGTGGACCAGTACATATGAAATTGCCATAATTGCAAGCGATTCTGAACCTGGAGGCATTCAATATTCAGCTTCCTTTAACCACTACCATTACTTGAGATAGCATGCGAACATATATTTCCAGTTTTTATGGAGTTGCTACCAGTGTGCAAACAGTGTGATGCAATTTGGGCGGAAGTTGATAGACAGTGGCAAATGTTACATCTCAATCAATGCCAGTGGACAATCGATGTGGTAGGGTTGGCTGGCCAGTTTTTGGCAAGATTGTATACCACAATGGGTTACCGGTTACAATCATCTCAGATCAATGGCTGCAGTGTGAATCAACATTCTGGGAACCGATATGGACCTGCCTGGAACTGGATCAATGAATGCCAACAGCAGTACAACCACAACTCGATGGCCAGACAGGATGGATGACCACTGATGTGGAACTGTATTTCAAGAGGTTGATAAACTTTCACCAGCACAATTGAGAGCAATTGTTGCTGATGGCGGGGTATGCCACGAATACTGGGATATCAGAATTGACAAAGTTTACACCATTCTTCATAGATCATAGCATGAACCCATTGAAGTTGTTCATTGGCGAACCTACAGAGTGACAGAAGCCTCGCCACTTCAAGACCAATCCAGTGCAAGCAGCAATACAACAAATCCATAAGGCCCATATGTTAGAGATGAGCTGAAGCCAGGAGGTGCAAGAAGATGGGAGAAATCGAGCATGAATCCTGGTACCAACTAATCCAATGTAATCTCTGGCTCACCTGACCCCGTGTAATATACAAAGAACTATAGGAACCCGCCAGTTAGATTGCAACACGGAGGGCTATTCGCTGTGTCTTCAAATGTATCCCCTCATGCGTATGAGTTGGAGCTAGCTGTGGGTATCGCAATCAGTATGGTACAACCTGTATCACTGTGAGATCTGGATGGATGTGGATTCATTGAAGGTTCCGGATGTCCTGGTGCTGCGAACAATTGAAGTCGATGGGGAAGAGGAATATCAAGTATTCTGTAGTGCCAACCGTTGGGTCTAGCAAAATCAGATACAGTATCTCATCCGATGGACAGATTACAATTCCTCAACGTGGCAGCCACTGATGTTTCTAAGTGTATTACAAGAGGTGGATAACTTCCATGACCATTATCCTGGAAAGTTATGACGAGTGGAAAATGATCTCGGAGGACCTCAAACCTAGGTGTAGGATACTGTGATAGTATAGAATGATACAGGGGTACATAGGAATTTTAGTGGTAGTGTGAGCATGAATTTCAGACATGAATCCTGTTAGAGGGGTGCTGCAACTAGAAGTAACAATCCTTATGGTTGGCCATAGATCCTATTCCCAATGCACCAGCTGAGTTAGTCTGTTGAGATACTGTTTAACAAACTGCATTGATTCTTAGTAATGGCTTTTGCCTTAATATAAGCTACACTACCATTTCTAGTCCTTTTAGATAATCCGGAATATAATCAAAGGTAGATGTGTCTTCCTCTTTTAACACAATCTTACGATATAGAGTCAAACATTTTGATTCATTTGCTCAAATAATCATTCAAACTGAAATGCCCTTGAACCCAAGGACGAATGATTCATCCGTCGCTATCTGAGATAATGTTTGAGAATGTATCATGTAGTATTGTTTGCTATAGCGGGCAACTGTTGTTTATAAGACTGTGGTGGGAGCATCGATAATTGGTGATGCACTTGTACTGATTTTGGCTTGTGTAGACAAGTTATCAATATGGATTATTAACCCCTGCTGCAGTCCTAACAATGAAGCTTGCCACCAAACACACTCCGCTGGAAAGATGTACTGGTGGGGATTGCACCAGGATGTGGCTTGCTCGAAATCAAACAATATGATATTTTTATCCTTTTCGAATGTAATAGTCATTCAATAACTGGCTCCCACTGCATTGAAATGATTATGCCTCGCTATCATACGATGTATTGCTGAATGTTGACTAACAATGAAATGAGTCATGCGTCAAATAGTGATCTAACATGGATAATAGTCCTATTAATGCAGTGAGCAATCAAATTCACTCTGCTGCAAACAAATACTGTTTGCAATACCAAGTGCTAATGAGTCAGACAATGACCCATAGGCAAATAAGGGCTTCGTTCTTAAAGGTAGGACACATCTCTTGCACCAGGGCTGCCAGTACCAGAGCTAATTGATTCATATGTATAAATAATAGATTTAGGTATTTTTCAACACAACAATATTTGACATTGTTCTTTCACTGGTAGGTATTTCTGACTGTTTGCTTCTACAGCTTGTTCTTTGCATCGCTTGCAGAATGCGATCTCTTTCCAGTCATCTGGAAGGGTTTGTTTACCCAGACTTCAATGTTATCATTCTACTACTTCTTGAAAAGTACTAAAGCTGTCGCGACATATATCAAAGTTGATGCACCAGGCAACAATTATCACACGTCCATTACGTTATTGTATCATACAACCATGTAGTTCTATAGTGTTATTCTGCTGATGAGATTGCGGCTGGCATCCATTCTACAATTTCATCTCAGGCAATATATCAAACAATAACTTCAACTGGGACCTCTTCCACACATATGATTTGGTAATTGCTACATATGCCAAATATTGCTGGATAGTCCTTCCGCAAATTAATCGCTCCAGATCTGGGCAATTTCCCTTTCATCATGGATTTGATTGGCGACCATCTGTTAATATGCCAATGTAGCATGAAACACTTAGCTCAATAATAACATTCAACTCCGATGTTCCACTACCTAGCTGTCTCTAACCAGAGTGCAGGGATACTCCTGACCTGATATCAACAGCAAAGGCCTTAAATCTTTATGTCACACCAAGCTTATGCCATGACCATTCTGTTTGGCCAGAAGAGTGCTCAGAATGTTCCTCTCATGACATATTGATTAGTCTGATATCCCTCAGGCGTGCAGATTGGCTAATGACTAACTCATCCGCAGGTGGAACTGATTTTCAGTCTGATCAGGCAAGTCCCTCCAGTATGTCGACATGAAGCTAGTGGACAATAACACCCTCTGCAGGAGCAACCTTCTTTGAATCTCGCTGTGTTGCTGCACCATCTTGAGTAAATCAAATATGCACTGAGACTTGCTTATCCAATGGAGACATATTGCTCATATACCATGCTACAAGTTATGGGACTGTCCTTGTGACTTCCAAGGGATTGCTGTTATGCATGTCATGTGACTAGAGGGAGAGTAACTCCCTGAAACAAATCCCCCTCGATCTTCTGCTGCAAGTACATTGACACCATTATGGAAAACCCCCTACCACAACCACCTGTTTAAGTAGTGCAAAAAATGAAAACAAGAACAAAAATGGTTTTAGAGTGACAGGCAAAAGGAGGAAGATGGGTATGAAGATTTTGAATAGAAACAAAGATGCAGATGGTTAGAGTGCATATGTTGCTTGTTATTGTAGAATTAAAATGGTTTGCAATGATTGATGGTTTTCCATGTTTCTACAGATGTTGGCAGAATTGGTGCAGTTGCAGAAAAGGGGAAGAACATAGATTAGGAGGGGTTGAGTGATGGGGGGGGTTGGAAAAAGTTGAAGATGTTTTTTGGTGGTTTTGTTTGTATTGGGGAAGAGGACTCACAACTTTGCTTTTGTTTCTTTCTGTTACGAAAGAAGCACGGAGGAAATCAGTATTGGTTATTCCATGGCCGCTATGCGGTCAAATGCAATATGAATAGAAACAAACATACAGTCCTGCAGTCTAATAATGCACCAGACAACAAATCATTTTCCAGAGCAGGGAGAGGTTTCCCCGCGCAGTTCAGACCTTCTCTACCCCTGCCAGTGCTTGTCGGGAAGGCAGTTATGTGTCATTGTGTATTCACGTCGCGTGAAGCGGAACCGATCTACTGGTTATAACTATGTGGAGATGTCAACTCTCCTCCGGCAAACGTTCCGCAAGTCCCCACTCACTTCCTGGGGCCATTTCGGTATGTCTAGTCGGGAGGGCCGGCTATGATGGTCGAAGCAAATACCGATACATATACAGAGCATGTAGGATATATAAGTATAATAGGGTGATCTATAGAGTGATATATATATGTATTAAGTACTAGGAAGCTGTTTGAATACGAGGTAATGGGTTTGTTGTGCGGTGTGAGGCTGTCATCTTAGGGATTGCCAATTGGGCTAGCACACAGTAGTCCTCCAGCACTGTTTGGCCGGGGTCAACCTGTACTTTTACAATTCAGACAGTTTTCACTCTTTATTCGCTGCGCGATCGCGACGGATTTGTACTTACGTGAGATTACGTCCCACAGGGTTAGCACAAGCCAGTGTTCCTAAGCGGCCCGGCCGGCCGCCCGGCTTTTTAGCGGCCTCCATTCTGAAAGCCTGCGCTAAGGGCGGCCCGGCCTGCATGTGATTTAAAAAGCCTGCATCGGCCTGCATAAGCCTTGGTCTAGTTGATGGATGGAATACGGCAATGGCAGGGCTACGATGATTGAGTTGGATATGGTCTACGTTTCGTACTTTGGAGACTTCTTTGTAAAGGCAGCAGAGAATCTTTTGAACAAAATATTCTGTTAAAGCTTAGTCCGCCAAGAAAAGCCGCTGCTAAGGCCGGCCTGGCCGCTTAGGAACACTGGCACAAGCGCAGATTTGCAGCCAGCGCATCAGCGATAGTGAAATGTGGGTTCAAGCAAGTACTTTACTCTTTTCACTTGCAATCACACCATGTAGAGGTCAGGGCTAAGTCAAAGCTCTCCAGGCGATTTTCCTACCCCAAGAGCCAGACGCGAGTGGCTAAGCAACAGATATTGTTTTCAAATTATACGTCAAAGTATATTTCGGATCAAGACTAGTTTAAAAAAAATTTGTATGGGATAATAACCCGTTACATACAGACACCCGACTATATCTCTAATAGAATAAACCGCGCCTTGCATGTATGTATCAAGATTGCAATATTCCCGTGTTGCAAGACATTTTTCACATCAGTCATCCAAATCGTTGTCATCCCCCTCATCAGAGACTTCTTCATCTTCAACTCCTGCATTCTCCGTTAGTAGTTCCTTATATTTTTTGTCTCCGGTATTTCCGCCGCTAAAAGTTGTGCTCTGATTGTTCCACTACCGTGACAATTAGTTCGCTTGGATCTCCATAGCCTTGGACGAGTACACTCACATAGATCGATATTCCTCCTAGAAGTAGTTTGGGCAACTACAACAAGATCAGTAACTTCAGTAATTACCATTTTCTGGACTCTAAACCTGAATCTCACCACAATCCATTTGTTGTTCCGTATTTCATCAACACGCACTTATTACCATTAGCCATCATTCCACATCTTTCCTTAGGATGATCAGCATACTGGGCAAACAATCGATGTATTCGCCAACTTCAGGATCATGTTCCAGCATGTCGAGCAAATCCTTGGCTCCGTTGTCGTTCCCAACTCTTGCAAACTGGAATCCGATAGCTGTAGAGTTGCGGACAGAGATCAGTACCTATCACAATCCAGCGTGAAGGGAATGAAGCAACTGACCATGGGCGGCCTGTTGGTTCTTTGCCTCAATTTTCTTGATGAACTCGGATAATACGTTTATCAAAACGGTCTTCAACTCGCCGTCAACCTAGCATGATGGATGAATCAGTATTAGCAACATAATAGGCCGGCTCCGGGGTAGATCCTTACATCTCCGTCTGTGATAGTAATCACGAGGACTGGCTTCTTCATGTCATAGTCATCTGTCACCAGCTCGTCTAATACCTTTGCCTTAAGTTCCGTACCGAGTCTGGTCAAGCCTTCGAATTTGTGCTTCTTTAGCAGGGGTTTGACATTTTTTGACGTAATATTGATTTTTCGGTTGGTATAATTGATGAATCTGATGGAAGAGATTCCCTTTACCCGTGCAAGCTGGTAGACTTTCGCGATGCTCAGCAGGGTACTTGTCAGAGCCTTCTTCCGTTCGCCATTCTCTTCGGAGACCATTGATATGCTATCATCTATTACTATTGTCAGCAAACAATGCACAACGGATAACTATAATACTTACCAACAAAGATCACAAGATCGTAAAGAGTCAGTAGCGACAGATATAGAGCAGCTTCTCTACTCGGGCATTTTAAGTCTTGATCGTTCAGCAACGCATTAGCCATTTTGTGAGCGTTAGATATGTGATTGTCCGTAATTTCTGGGTGAAAAAGTTTCTTTAGACCGGGTCTTTCCATGTCTAAGTAATGGTCGAGAAGCTCCTTGCAATGTTCCTTTTCGATAACCGGCAAAGGAGTAGCGTCAGGGTTCGCATATCCGAGAGCATCCTCATTTTCCCCTAAAGTCATAGCTAAACTGTGTCAAGTTTGTGAACCGTAACTGTTGAGGCCGGAGAGTCGTTTGACGCTTCCACCTAGTCAGGCGGTTGTAATTTATAATATTGACTAGCGCCGCATTATACAAACTGCAGGCCAATGATTACCGTTATCTCACGCATAATGCTTCATTGTATCTTGTCAGTGTCGTATCAAATTAGGGTTTACGCACTAAAGTTTGATCCACCTATGGAGAGGACAGATCTAAAATGATGTGCAGTGAGTTGCTGTAGTTCAGAAGCACATCCGAATGTCCTAAGCTCTATGAAGATAAATGCCCGGACAATCAAGGCATGTATCTTCCAACGAAGGTGAGCAATATATCCGGCACATGTACGCTACTTTTTCGTTTGACCACTAACTTGCGAATCAATGGGACAGAGATAGCAAATATTTCTAGGCATTGGACAAGCTGCATTTTAGATTTTACAAGCAAAAGGAATTTGTTTCGGTGGTCAATCAGATGTTATAGTTTAGACGTACAATATCATCTGGATTGGTCCGTCTTTTTGTGGTCTGAACAGGATGTGTAGGCTATCGAGCGAGTCAACCTACTGCTCCTAGTTTTCGGATTTGCTGGCTTGCAAGAATGCTTCAGGATTTCAAGGCGAATAAAAGCTGTTGAAGCCCAAGGCGCAAGCCGCACGATCGACAATTTAAAATGAATAATCCATTCAGAACTAACGATAGACCCATTCCTGTATTTCGAACATGCTATATCACGTTATATGCAGATGTGACGACGCATCCACGTCCCTAGCACCCATAATACAAAAAGCACTTTTTAATCCTATTGAGCGCGCTACTTGAAATATATTACACGCAGCTCGCGTACGTTGCATTGACCACTACTTCTATTTGTTTTGACGCCTGGAGCCTGATGAATCAACCAAAACAAATAAGGGCAACATATTTAGTTTCTTATGCAAGGTGCACAAAAAATGGAAATAACGGGATTATATGGTACAATATCCATCGTTCTACATGTACGCCATCTCAATACAGTGGGGTAAGCAGTCAGATATCCGTATGTACAGTATTATCTGAATGGATCTTTATTTATTAGCTCAGGCAGCTTACATAACTGATTGACTCTGTTTGCGTTGGTCGGATTTCTAGTTTTAAGGCATCAAGTGCAAATGAAGACCGCTATTGAATTTGGGCATCCTCAGCCATCTCAACAGACCGGGGGTTACAGTCTTTGAAAGACTTAGAGGAAGTCATGCGGTCACCAATAATTTGAAACACTACAAATGGGCTAGGGATCACAAGGACCGGGTGGGGCTGGACAGTGATATGACCCGTGGACCTAAGGGGACGCCCGAACAGTTAGAATGCCTGGGCATGAATCTTGCATAAGCTGGAACAAGACGGATCGATCCAGGAAAACTATAGCGATCGTTGCGAATGAGAAAGTGCATCGAACCTTGAACTGACCGCTAGGAGTTGATATGGATGACGGTGGAAGAGCAAAAAATTCAATTAGCCAACCAAGTTGTCCAATTACATGTGCAGTTCCAAGTACATGTGCAGCTGAAAAAACAGACAGAGTCGCAAATCTTGCCTAGCTGCCATCCCGGCCCTACAAGTACTGTAGTATAATCTGGGGGTCACCATTCCTGGTACAGTTTATTCGCCGAAGATGGCATGGCACAACGTGTCATTTAGTGACTCAGATAGTATGATTTTAGAAGTTAAATTTATTAGAGCTTCTGTCTCGCTCCACAGAATATAGAGGGAGAGTGCTTGTTGTTATTTGTGTAGCTCAGGAAGTGTGGTAAGCTTGTCAAATTTGCCCATGATCTAGAACTGACAATTCGCATTCCCATGATCTCCCTTTGGACAAAACAAACCTGTGACAAAATATTTATGTAATTACATAGACTCTTTTTCGCGATAGAACGTTCTTACAACAACATTTTACTCTTTAGTTCCCCAAGAAATCGAACGAAACTGAATACAGCATTCTCAGGAGAGAAATGAAACACAATATCACACCACAGCAATAATCTCCTACCTCACATTCCACTTATCTCTGCAGTGCCGTAAATTGCGCGACTGACTGCTGCTCAGAAACCGATGCTAATCTTCTCAAATTCCAACTTTAAAATGACTTTTAGGATTTCAATCACCATTTTCACATGAATCCCCTCTTTATTCACATCCATCGAGCCCTTTGTTCCATAACCTCTGAAAAGCGCAGCTTGAAAGACTCATGCTTGCGGAGAAATTCCTTTTTGAAGCGTAGATCCCTGTCGTAGTATACGCTTGCTCTCTAGATAGTTACCCGATTGGCTGTTGAAGGAAACCTCTAGCATTTTCACAGTTACTATGTACGCCGCATACGGTAGCTCGAAATACACTCGTCCTGAGAGCATACCATTTATTGAAAGATTAGCGGTACTACGACCACAGCTACGCTGGCCTCCCAGGTGCGGTTGCTCTCGGGAATGATCACGGTGTTGCCCGGAACAGAGATAACTTGAATAAATCTGCTTTTCTAGATAGCAGTGTTCATCAGGGTGATGAGCAGACTCAGGTTCGCACTGAGAGTAAAAGAAGGAATTTGCAAGGAAAAGTATCATTTGGCCCGCAGCTTGATCGTTACCGTTATATTTGAGGTTAACTAGTTTATCTGCGGCTGTCAGACAGGTCAAACGTGATAAAAGCTATATAGATTGGAAAATACGAGATCTCCAATTTCGTCATCTCTCTCTAGCTCTGACAAACTTCTGCGCTGTAGGAGCGATGCCGACATAGTTGATCTAGAATATAATAGCTGCCATATACCACCAGTGAGTTCCAGTGCACCTAGCTGGTAGTCTGATGTGTAGAATGTATATTTTAGTTTAGAAGCACATCTGGATTTTCCCTGCACCATGATGTAATGAATTACCATCACTACCAATCTTCCTATAGAAAGGCGCCATTGAGCCGAGAGGTATACACAGATAATGTTGACCGAAGCTGAAAAGATATCTTGGCCTTGATAAACACAAATTTCAGAGGCCAACTTGATTTTTCATTCAATCGGATCCTGCATTTTAGACAAGCCGTATATTTCCTATGGTCAGAATCGACTAGTTGTTTCGAGGTTTGAATTTTCTGGATTGCCGGGCAGTTTCAGGGCATCAATGCGAATCGACGCTGTAGCTGAGGTTTGGTGCGCGAGCTGTACGATCTACCAGAATGAGGGATCCAGTCAGATAATGCATCTAAAAGGGACTACGTTTCAAGATGGCTTCATCACATTATCTACAGACATGATCATGTGTCCATGGTTTAGTCCTACATAAAACGAGAACCCAATATAATCTTATCGAACTCATTACTTAACTAATTTTTATATAGATTAATTACATACAGCATGCATACGCGGCGTCAACAATAACTTCTATTTGCCTCAACTCATCTCGTCTTTGCATTCTGCACTAACACTAACGTAACGACACGATGTAGTACAGATTCCATCATTCCGAATGCCGAACTGGAGCCGGGTACGCAGTTTGACATCCCTGCATGTACCACGAAAAAAGCAATTTGCATAAATTGAATTTATCAGAACTTTCACCGAATGATCCGGTGGATAGGGTGGTGTGCCGGGCAAAAAGTCAGTTCGCTAGCCAAGTTGTCCAATTATATGCATGTATACGCAACAGAGCCACAAATCTTGCCTCACCGCCCAGGTCCCACCGGTGCGAAAAAATTGCAAGCGCGGCAATACCGGTTGAGAATGAGAAAAATCACATACATTGATTATCGAAACATCAAATTTCTTAGAGCGGATGGCATAGGCACGGAGTGTTAATATTCAGTTTGGAAGCGGGGGGCTGTTAAGCTCGTTAATTGACCCATCTTTCTTGCGCGAGGGAGTTGTAGCATTGTAAAGGCTGCTGTTCATTGCATATGTGCCATATACTGCTACTCTGCTCTTCTCGAGCTTAACAACTTTGTTGTGGGTTTGAAACTCTCAGTATTCACCAATAATTCATATAACTCTTCTCCAGGAATGAACTCAAGCTTGTAAGTAAGAGAGAAATGAAACATAATCTTATTTTAGTTCTATAGTTCAAGCGCTGTTCTAAATAACCGCAGGACCCAACATCGCAGCGGACGAAACAGTCGCGCATCTCACAGCATATTATATCCGCCTCCCGCTCAGAATCCAATGCTAACAGAATGAAATTCCAACTCCGAGTCTTTCTCTGGGAATTTTATGCCCAGTGCAACACATATCCCCTCTTTATCGACAGCCATCGAAGACGATGTTTCGTTCAACAAAAGCTTGAAAGTCTGATTCTTGATGATATCCTTAGAGTACCGCCTGTCCCCGTCGTAAAACACGTTGACCGATCTGATAGATGCATAGGTGGCCGTGTGGAAGCAGACATCCAGCGTGTTCGCAGTTCCAATGTTTGCCGCATACTGTAGGTAGAAGTATACGTTTCCGACCAGCTGGCTGCCATTTCTGGGTTTCACGACACTCCGGCCACCAGCTTTCTTAATTTCAAAGGTGCAGTTTGACTGTTTAACAACGGTGTCACCGGAAGCACAGATAATTTGAACAAATCTGGTTTTCTGAATAGCGGTTTGCATGAGTGTAACCAGCTAGTTTACAATCAGCACTGCAGGGAAAGGCAAGACACTCTCTCATTCCCAGTTTGTGAGCTTGTAAACAAGTCGGATGAATATATTTACCACCGTTGGGCACGAGAGAAAGGAAGGGGTTTTATAAGAGGAAATACCGCTTTATTTGCTGTTGGGTTGTTACCGTTACGCATGACCGCATCCAGTTTATCTGCCACTGTCAGATAGATCATACAGGGTCCCAGAAGCCTTACATGGATTGCAAAACACAAGGTCTCCAATTTGATCGTCTCTCTCCAGTTCTCTGACGAACTTTTGCGCATCAGTGCTGCTACCGACGTAGTTGATTTGAAAGATGATAGCTGCCATACGCACTACTCGTGAGTGCCATACCATTGATATGTCCGGTTTTAAAGGCTACATACCTGAACCCCTGATATGTCTCTTCCGTACCTCCTTTTTGAATTCGAGAATAGTATCTCTAAGGGCTTCGCGCCGTTCACCGTATGGCTGGTCTCTCATCAGACTGAATCAGATAATACACAGTGAGAGTGCTCGCCTCGCCATCGGTGATGATCACGATAAGCAAAGGCCGTTCAAGGGTTTTTTCGTCCGCTTTTTTGAGCATCGGAATCATGACTTTCTCTTTCAACGCGAGGCCAACCTTGGTGATCCCTCCTGGTTGAACTTCTGCAAGTGCTTCTTCAAGCTTGTTGATATCAGTCAGGTTGTCAAACATAAAATCCTTCTTAGAGTTCAAGAATTTAAGAGATATTCCACTTCCGGATATTCCGGTAGCAAGTCCAAAAATTGTTCGGATGGTACCCTTTTGAAGGTCATATCTGTCATCCTTCCTCATGGATCCACTGTCGTCTAGGTCCCTCATCAGCGAGATTCCGCCCACTGAGCTAAAAGCTCGCAAAAACCTACCTCCTAAGACCACTACATCATACAGTGACACCGTTGTGAGATCGATTGAATATGGCTCTGGGAGGCCAAGGTTGGGAAGTAGCGTCGGCATAATCGTTTGTTGCCTCTCAATGAGAACATTTAGATTGAAGTTGGCCGTGGCCTCAAGCTTGTGACCGCTACGTTCAAGATAAAACGGATCAAGCCCCAGTTCTTGAACCAATTTGATGGCAAGATCCCGGACATGGTCTAGGGTTGTAGGCGGCTTCTAGTACACTTATAAGCTTCTTCAGTCAACTTGAGTGCAGAGACCTACGATTGTATTCTTGATCAGGCAGACCTTGTCGATCATAGTGTCGAAACAGTTAGTGTTGTATGAATCCGTCGTGCCATTATTGAATATGTTCAAAACCTTCTGGCTGGGGGTCTCCGGACCCGGTTCTGGTCTGGGAGGCAAAGGGTCTGGTGAGGGAGGTTCGCCTGAATCGTATTTCCATCCGCTCCGTTTGATGACATTTATCGCTAGCCGGCGAAGAGTTCCAATCGAAAGCGCAAGTAGGGGAATTTCCACTGAGGTGCCTCCGAAAGGCACTGGATTGAATTGAACGTCGAAGCAGATTTGGGAATTACCGGGTAAGAGTGCCTGCATCTAGTGTCAATGTCTTTGATAAAAGCAGATATCGATACATTGATGATAATGGCACGTACCCGCTTATGTTTACCGCCTAATTCTTGTGAGGGCATCGATTCCTTCGTTTTTTTATTGATCTCATACACTTCCACATCGCCGCCAACATAATTGCTATCCAAATGATTCCATATCAGCAGTATCACCTTCTGGATATTTCCTTGTCCCTCCCTTAAATAACGATCCATATCCGTCCGAAGCTGTTTCACATTATCTTCCATTCCAGAGATGATGACAAGTACAGGTAAGCGATTTTTGCTTCTGGTGTACACGACTGCATCGTACCGTGCATTCCGTCCATCGGAGTCAACGAGAAGCACTTCATGGACTTTGAATTCGTCAATCTCACTCCACTAGGATTACGGATGGGGGACGAGAGCTCACTCTGACATAGTTCCCATTCTAGAATTTCGTGGAGTTGTTGTTTGGGGATAATCTCGTTTGTCTCATTTATCCATCTCTTCATTTCTTCATTCAACCAAGCTAGATGCTGCTTCGCGAGTTCCTTCTCGAGAGATTTGTTACTATCGGGCACGGTATTCCGATGCTGTGCCATGTTAGCGTTTTGCAGTAAAGTGAAGCGATAAGTTGAAAGGTCACCAGAGAACTCGAGGGAGCTTACGTTGAATTAGGATATCACAATGTGAGTATTTTGTACTGCAATAGCTGTGCACCAGACATTTCTGTAATACGTGTATGATGCAGTGTAAGTTTTCATGGATTACACCTTGGCCACTCTTGATAGTACAGTGATTCTCCTTGAGTAGGTGCACGTACGCAGCACAACTTCACCCAAGTCCACGAGTAATACATTGATCCCCGGCAGAAAAGTATCATACCAGTATCAGGCAGAAGCACTTGATCGTGATAGGATGAGACATACCTGCAACATAGATATATAATCTCAGCATAAATACAAACGCAATACGTGGTGGGACTGTATTGGAATGTGCTCTTGTCGGGAGTCTCAATTTGGGTGGGATATTACAGACTAGTGATCGTCGTCACTGAATCAAAAAGCAATTCGTGCAGACCCTGCACACTAGCATGGGCGAAAGTTTATGCATAACTAAATTCGCAATTGCGTATCTTATAGGCTGAATTGTTCCACCTCGTTGACGGAAATGTCCGCTGATGGGGTAGCTCTGTCTACCGAATGGTTGGTTTTTAGTGTGATCCGCCATTAAGGCACCCATTTACGGAATCCGCTAACAGTGTGGTACATTGTGTGGTAACTTCGGTTGTCACTACTATCACTACAACACCCCAACACGCATAAAAATTAGCCAGCAAGTCATCACCGTCACTACCATTGACGTCTGCCATCGTCAAAATCTTTTTTAGCTGCACTGTATCACCACCAGAAATTCCCGCTCTTTTCTCTTTTTTCTTTTTTTTTGTACCAAGTATTAAGCCAGCATAGGTAGAGTATAATAGGCGATGGCGGTTGGGGTGGTGGTGGTAGGGTACTGTTAATAGCGATGGTGATGGTGGCCTGATGATCATGACTTGCAGACTAATTTGATTCCCCCCAACGGAGTGGAACAGAATCATTACCCTGAGATCAGATGGTTGTGTTCCTGGAAATTTCGGAGAAATCTATTCCACTGGTAGTATGCAATGCGTGACATTGTATTGGCTATCCTGTTCAGATTATCAAGCCAATAATTGATCCAGGCTAGCAGCCCTGAGGAAATGTACTTTACAACGGCGCAAAAGACCGGATGAACCCGGCGTCATCCGAACCCGACTGGAAATAAACTCAGATGATGTGTCATTCAAACACTCTGTTCACCCCGCACATCGGATAATACCACACTAGGGAGGCAGTGCAAAAACCATAGTGATATTATTACCCCAGAGATATAGCGCGATGCATCGATGATGTTCATCCCGATTTAGACATGAAGTTCATTCGCGTGCTGCCCATCATTTAACAGAAAGGTTGCCAACTCTGCGATGCATTGAGCCAACGGCTTACCATTCACAGTAGGGCAGTAATCCCTGTAAATGTCGCCCTAGAAAGTTAAGTTTTATGCTACAAAACAAACGTTATTGAAAGGGTCATGAGGTCATTTCGGCCACTGCGTTTTACTTTTAGCGAGCTACCTTAGAAATACCAGTTACCAATTATCGTACTCAATAGCCGATCGTCACTCAGCGGCCGATCGTCACTTAATGAATTGAATGTTAGAAACTGTCCCGGTCGTTGCTTTTCCAATGTGGTCGTCCTAACGGTAGTAGTGGCTACTAGTTATTGCAAATCAGAATTGTCATTTACTGAATTATTCATATATTTATGATCTCGACACGGAGTGGCTGGCTACTCGAGGACTTCAACGTAGCAGCGGGATCTATATGCGTAAACGAAAGCAATTTCTTACTACCAATACCCCCACAAATAGAGTCTGCATCGCAGCAGGTGTCTTGTAGGACCACATAGAGGCGTCGACCAGTATCTCAGTACTGTGTGAGTTCTGGCTTTTAATCTGCACTAACTGTGCAATATGTCACATTCAGTGTAGGAATTGGATGGAAATATTCAGGTCATTGTAGCGGAGGCCTTCGGGGTGCGCCTGGTTTATAATTCTAGCTGAAAATGCGAAAGATTACAACAATGTGGAAATATATTATAGTCTAACTCCATCAACTGTTCACTCACTACCTAAAATTCTCAAACCTTAGAAGTGCAAGTGCAGTTGCGGAAACGATTACCGGCATTCTTAGGGTTCAGTTAAGTGCAATTTAAGGTTTGGAGCAAAACGTGGGCAAATAACCTTAGCCCTTCAAACCCACTACACATTTCGCCGGGCGAGCTTCTGGGCCCAGGCATTGAATCTGTATTGGGAGGGCACATATCTATTGAATCGCCAGAGTAACCTGCAAGGAAATAGGTTGGTATCTCATGCAAACTGCCAGCTAGTGCGTAAAGTTCAACTCTGCACAAAGCTGCGCGACGGATTCATTGCTTTCTGCAGCAATCTGTATCAAACGAATTGCATTCTACTCCCTATGATCACGGGATAATAGCACCCCAATTCTTGGCTGTTGATCGCGAGATCTCATTCAGCGGGATATATCCTTCGCAGTGCTCGGGTCAATCTCGTTAACAACCTCCAATTTTCATGACACGTTCGAAAAGTAGTGCTAAACTTGGGGTGCGTTCTTCTCTCGATTTTCAACTTAGCGTGTAAATGCATTCAGTATCTTGAGACTATGTGTTCATTGTGCGTCCACCGAAACGACACCTGCAGTATTTGCTTTATCTTCCACCATACACTTTCTCCAAGGGCGTATTGCATGACACCCTCAGTTGTGGAAGACTGAAGCGTTCCGCCGATGGAACAGACCACACTAATAGCCACTAATGAAATGCCGATCCCAAGATTCTCCAATGGACCAACCCAAGAGTGCATATTCAGTTATAGCCTTTTTCGATTGAAGAATGTACCTCGCACATCACACCTTGAGAAAGGTGCGAGTTGTGGGAGCTCTTTCCTTCTGTTCCTCCTTGCTTCTTACTCCCAAAAAGCACTTACATTCGCAACATCATGTGCTCATCCTTTAGCACCGCATCTTTGCAATAGCGCCTAGCTATGACTTCACGCATCCCCCATAAGCGGAGATAATCACACCATGTAGACGTTTCAGAACCTAGATTCACCATGATTTGACGAATTTCTTACTTCATAAGATGACATATGGACCCGACTATGTTTTAACTCTGCTAATCGGATTGTCCTCGTAGCCAGTCCGTATGAAAGATTTTTCTTGGCTGTATATTCAATGTCCCCAAGGACACCTTATAGATTGTCAGGGGCCTTAGTCTTTCGGAATTCGTGTGGTAAGGCGAACCGTCCCACGAACAGCTAGGGTGACAATAGATGCGAAGAGCATGCATGAGCGTTTCCGTCGCCATTCGTACATCCTCAACAAGTCTTGAAGGCTGTTCTGCAATTTCTATTGAGGTTGACAGACGAATTCTGTCAAACTGTATGAATATCATAAACAAATTCCGTATCCCTTAGAGATTGCTGTGTCTATTCTACCCACCGACCAAGTAGACAAAGTAACCCACAAAACAAGATCCTTAGCAAGTGGGTAGGATATCTCCTGGTCATAAGCAACTTACTTTGCGGGTGGGATGCCTTCTACCCGCAGTGCCTGGCAAGTAATGTAGAGTACTTAGAGGGTGGGATATACCTAAGCTGATGACAACTTTATCTCGCCTTGGTAAAAAAATGTGGAAAACTAAAGCAACAAAGTACCTTCAACATAATGGAAGCAATGAATCCCTGCAGGTTCAAGACGGGTACTACTAGATTAGAACTGCTGAATGTGGCTGGCGGAGTTGCAGAAATGGGGATAGAAAGTGCTTGAAGAATGGTCTCGTTGTTTATCAAAGCGGGGTTTTAATGACTGCAGTAAATGTAATACCTCGAAGTTTCCCCCTTCGAGACATCCTAGACCGCAGTTATTACCGCGCCTTGGAAGATTGACAATTTCCCGGTGGCTTAAACTCCACCACCACCAGCCTAACACCAGGGAACATCCCACCTTCACAGGACATCATTTGTCGGGCAGGAGGTATCCCACCCACCAGACAAGAATCATGCGTGCCTAGACATCCTCACTGGCAAGCTACCGTCTTGGCCAAGGGGGTATCTTCTTACTCGACAGGGCGTCCTCTTGGTCAAGGCAAAACTTGGTCGGTGGGTAGAAGATATTATTGACTCAGCTTGTGCGGCACAGCCGCGCTCTGCAATCATTTGTTCTTTTTGGTTTGAACATGTGCGAAAATTCTAAACCGTTACTGGCTACTAACATTAATATTTGTCCACAAGGCCTAAGACAGCGTGCATACTCGCTCATGAAGCTTAAGATATCCGTGAGGCTCTGCTGATGTACATTTGCAACTTACATATTGGATGGTAACACAAGTGTGAAGCCCCGGGTGTTTTGATGCGACGACTACGGTGGTGTGGTATATACGTATGTGTTCTGTACCTTGGATGTCCATTTCGGTTCGCGATCTGCAGTCACCGGTTCGTAACATTTGCAGCCCATCTCACGAGCTACTGAGCGTTTGCGAACCGTCTCCCATCCCTGACTGTACTGCTGTATTCCACATTGAACAAGCTTCATCTAGTTCGTTCTCTCAGCTAATTCCCCCCACACCGTGTGAATGTAGTATTGACCATGAGATGGGGCGAGATGATGCTTAGTATATGATCGTGGTCTCATCCTTACTCAATTCACCCAATCCCATAAGTCTCAGCAGTGTCCTGGGATCCCGTCAAAAGTCCCAGGACCTGTAATGACATAGATAGAAGGGTGGTTAGTTGCGGAGATTGTTGACAATCTCTCCCGCCAAAAACCTTGTGGGATTGTTGTTTAATCATACTCGTATTCACTCTATCTAGAGTATGACAGTGCCCATTTCCCCTCCCTCTTCGGATGACCGGCTAGGTGGCGGGATCCACACCATCTACTCTAACTTTGTGGGGTTGCAGATGGACTGTCGAATTACAACCTATTCCTAGGTCGCTGTACGGACTGCTCCAGGTTGCGAGTGAGTTGTCACGGGTTGCGTACAGTACGGAGCAAATGTGTTAATGGTGTTGTGAGTTAGGATTTCTCTCATGAAGGCTTTCCGTTTGCTCTAGTATGCATTACATATCCGTCGTATAGAGAAGGTTAAGCTTGAGGATGTCGAGGCCGGAAATGGCTGCATGCAGTGTTAAAAAACAGAGATATACGCAATAATGGATTTTAGCTTTCATAGCAGTTTTGTGCTTCTAGACATTGTGCCTTTGGGTATTGTGCTTCTAGATGTTTCACCACCTCTTAGGATATCCTTGACCTATGCAGGTATTGACCATCAAAGATTTGGATCTATCCAGATGATACTGTATACGAAAAATTTTGGTGATTCAGAGTTAGAGTGAAGTCATTTCCCTTGGAAGTCTATTTTCTTGCCTTTGTGTATAAGTAGGGCCCTCCCGGAGTTCATGAATATGGTTCTGTCTTACTCAACAACGACTTCTCTCCACTACTCCGAACGCTCTAAACACTCTGCCCACTTCCATCTGAAGAATCAAAACAAGTTGTATCTATACCTTCATTATATCCTCAGCGTCAGCAATCTAATGCTAGTGTTGATATAAGATAACCGCATCCCAACTCTTCATCATACCCAACCATCATCATGTCTTACAGCAGCACATCTGGAATCGCCGTCCAAGTCGAAGATGGAGCTAGTTTTAACACTAAGGTCCAAGACGGTATTGGATTAGTGGTCCCCACGAACAGCAGCCAGCTTGAGGGAAGAGTATACTTCACTATCCCGTACCCACCGAATTCGAGCACCGCGCAAGACGTTCACATCAACTTTGTGTCCACATCGGCGACAGTCGTTTCCATCAGTATCTATTACGATGGAGACTGTCGTTTCACGAAGAACGGAGTCCGACAGTCTCAATCATTCGTTCAGAGCTTAAAGAGCACCGCTTCATCAATGTCCACCGATAAGGAGGGGATCTGTGTTGCCCTCGGCCTCAAATTCAACGCAATGTCCTCAAACATTGATTTCCTCTCTTGTGGAATCTCATTCGCCTAAGCGAACGTATCAATTGTTAGGAATCGACGGATGTGTATGATCCTATGTATCGAATAGCGTTGAAAGATATACTAAGTAGAATATAGGGCTATTACTCAAGTTTAGTAAAAATCGGGTTTTGATTGATCCATTCATTATATTTTTGAAGTAACGAGTTTTTTTTGGCTTGTGACTGTGAGGGATTTATGACAACTTTCATTTGTTTGGCACTCATTTGTTTGGCACTCATTTGTTTCGCACATGAGCTCAGGTTGTGCGGTTTGGGGGTTTGGGGATTAGGTGAGGCGGGTTAAGGCAGGCAATCTGGAATTTTGGAGTGGTTATAAGGGGACACAGTTATGAGGACACATATACAGACTGTCTTTGAAGCATGCAATTCAAGTCCATTTCATTTCATATACCTTAATTATAATGCTGTGAAAACTCTTGTCAACACAGGGTTCTGTGAGAACATAACGTACTTAGTAAACACCACGTCCACCAATTTTATAGAAGTTAGAACTTATGTTGATGGTAAACTAACGATGTCTATCCTGGTTTCCACATTCGTTTCAATAGGTGGTTTATTTTGTAGACCCTAGAATTTTATACAAGACAGCTAATATCCATGCTTAAGTAACATGTCACTTGTTACCGAATAACTGGGACTTCGTGCCAAATCCAGTATCATATTTGAAGTCAAATCATTGGCAATCAATCCTCCCAGTTTGATTGCAAGAATGGGGTGGTGTATGCTCAAACTTGTACGAACATTATCTGGTTCGCGGTTTTCGCAGTGAGTACAATATGATTGTAGGAATATACCAAAGGTGCCATTTTTGCACCGCAATTCCATGGTTATTAATTGTGGGGCACGTCGGACAGAAGCCCGCTCATACCCAGCAATCCGAATAAACTCTGTAGCCCTACTGACCCGGAGCATTGGTTGGTAGGCTGCAACAGTTTACAGCTGGCACACTGCCTCGGCACACTCCAGTGTGGATCAAGATCACCCAGAATGAGTAGCGACAGCTTCCTGCACAATTTAATAACTTATTTCTTAAGATTTGATCGATCTGTTTGTACCCAATTACAATCCACATTGTGATACATGTCCTGGTGACCTGGTCCTGTATTGCTGCCTAGGCTACGCTACATCTTTCTCACCAACCCCACTTAGACCGCCTTATCCCCTTTGCCAACACACTGATCCAGAATTCCGGCATTTATATCAGATGAACTGCGGTGTCGCATCAACTGTTTACTGGTGTGGCTGTCTTGGTTAGGTGCTTCGTCGCAAAGGTATGTTGATTTTCAGAAGTTCAGGTCCGCATTCGAAGGCTCGCCAGTGACGCCTGAAGTCCATAGGTAAAGCCATTTCGATATACTTCGATATGGGCCTCAAAATTGGAAATCTGCATCAGTAGGGGGAGAGAATATGCGCTTGTTGACTTGTCGATGGTCAAACTCCATACAATTTTCAGTCGGTAAGGTCAGCAAGGTTATATGATCCGCTCAAGGAATGTATGGGCCGGCCCATAATGCAGCAAAAGGAAGTTTGCTTATCTATACTTTATTCGGCCCTGGCTAATGTAATCTATCTTTTACCCATGAATGGAATTGCGTTCTCCAGATATTATTTAGCTTTACCCAGATATCAACTAGCGCAGGCAGATGATTAGCACTCTATGCATAATTAAACCCTATTTAAGTTTGTCTTACCCATATAGGCAGAAAATTGCTATAATAATAATCGCACCTGCCTGGTACCGTCAAAACACCGCCCACCTAACTTGTCGTCTTTACGTTGTTTTGTTTTCCAGTTTCCTGCAATCCAATGTGCTAGTACCGTTCTTTACTCTACTAGCTCGTGACGATAAGCGCTGCCAAGAACTTTACCTGTTGGCTTTACTTCCTCCACGTCCAAACTACTCCATTGACCCAACCCCGCGCTACATTGCCCCCTCCGCACGCATCGAACAGAACCCCAATGTCGCGAATACAGTATACTACATTCTGGATCGACTGAGTTTGGCGCCATCGTACCGACCGAGCGACAAACCGACCAGCCTCTCAATTAGTGCTCGCTTACTCTGAAGGCAAACGTGTCGTTGGAGAGAATTTCCCAAAACCATTGTATCCCCTGTTTCCTGGCGGTCGGTGATATCTCCAAGTTCCTCGCTAACATTCGCTAGTACTGATTGCAGGTAGCTCGGTTTCGAATAGTCACTACAGGCTGAAGCTGCAGCGTCCCCACCTCGATCGATACCGAGATGCGAGTCAAGATACCACATGCTAGGCGCTGGTAGGGAAACTCAGCGAGAATAATGATAGTCATGCCCAGTTGGTAAGGAACTGGTGACGCAACAGGACATGGAAAAGAGACGGACACGACTATAGGTATTCGCACTCAACACCGGTGTTGCTAGATTGTGACAACCCAGCTTGTGGTAACATGTCACTTCCGTGGCCGGGCTTCCCATCGTGAGTCGTACGCGAAATTATTCCGCCATTAGAATGTGCTCTACGCTGTTAGTAAATCATACTAGGGACTGCGATAATCAATCTCATTATTCAATCTCCGGCCACTCCGTGCTCTTCTGGACCACACATGCATGTTATCCTTTGGCAGGCGCAAGCGGCGAGATGGTGAAATGCTTGTGTTTGAGTCTGGGAGATCGCTAGGAGATGAGGGCATACTGGGCTGCTCGTTTCAATAGGGTCGCGTTTGTTACGGTTGGCAGATCTGGTGAAATCATGACCTCGTCAACAGGCTTGACAGTCTAATATTGTGACAAGAGAAGTCGATGAATGCGCTTAGTGGGAATACTAAAACTTTGAAGACCACCTCCACGAAGCCAAGATGGATTGCAGTGAAAAATATTCTGGGGATTTCTGGGCCAGTTGATGACTTTCGATCCACTGATTGGAATCACGACTAGGACTTATGGTCGTGGGAACAGCACACTTATAACGTGGAAGAGTCAACCTGGATCGATACATGCATTGAAATTGCTTCCTTTCGGGCCTCGGAGATGGCATTGGTGGTCTTGGGCAATGTATTGGGTGTGATAGTTCATGATGTGTGCCTCCCTGTACTGATAATAGGTTAAACATTTGGGCATAGATGATATCACAAGGCTCAAGTTACAAGCGACAACTAGCACACATCCGTTTACGGCCGACTCAAGAGTTAGAGGTAGCAGCAGCGAGAGATAGAAGAGAAAAGCCTGATGGGCGCCATAGGGAATCAGCATGCAGAAACAGACCTATATGAGCACACCGGCAACAACGACAAACAACAAGTTCTTCATTAGCCCTCCAATTTCCAAGCTTATCGAAAACACACTACATGAGTACCCAGGACATACACCGATCAAACACTTACGCCCCAGAAACCATACACCACTAGGAAACTCCATAAACATGGACCGAAAGAAAGGATTGAGATTCACCCCCGGTAAAGTGCGACACCGATGTTATGTCACCATGTGCATCTGAACTGCGAGGGATCGAGTGGGAATGAGATTATACTCCAGTTTAATGCTAGTATCTGTTGGTATCCGCAGACCGACATAAAGAGAAGGACCCAACACAATGAATTGATACAGAAACCAATCTGCATTCGGTGTATTGGCAAATCTGGCCACGACCCATCCCTTGTGTAGTGTGTCGGCATCGTTTTCGTCAATATATTCCCGAAGGTCCCGATATTGTGCGTACGTCTTCAGCATCCAGAGCGGACAAACAAGTCTGACTTCCAACGTCTGGTTTTGATTTGGGATAAGAAGAATGCCGGTTGCAATGCATTCATCCTGGCTTCTGGCACCAAAACGTTCCATGAGAGCACTGACGGAACTCAGAGTTGACTTCTCGCAACCGTAATCTGCCGTATAGCTGCCGTTATCGAGAGCAATAGCAAGGTCACACCCGGAATGGTTGTCATCTCTCCTCCGGGAATCCCATTCCAATGTAACCGGAATTACATCAAACATGGAACACACTCCCAGGTTGCTTATGGAAACCGGATTGACAGTTCGTTCTTGAGCCACTACCCCGGAATTTTGATAGGCGAGGAGACTGGAAGGATACATGGATCTACCATAATCTTTACCAGCCCAGTTGAAAACAGTAACATCGCCTTTCCCCCTGACTACCGCCTCAATCAACCTCGATAGCGCCCTCTCGAGGCCTTCTCCATAGCGTATTGTAACCACTGTGTCCAAAATTCCCATTAGAGAGTAAGCCCTATCTTCTGGTTTGGTCGTCTTTCGGGTTGCCGCCCAGCTTAATATGTCAGAAGCTGCACATGGAGGTGGGCGACCGAAACAAACTGTGTCGCTTGGCAAGGAGCAGATTCGGGAGATGTCTTTGTCGGATTGAGGACCACTACAGGCAATTTTTGTCCATAATGCGTTGTAGAATACCGCTTTCCGACACATCACAATTTCTTGTAATGTCCAACCACGACTAGACCATCTCGTCCCCTCATATCCGTTCGGCTTCCTTGGGTCGTCGTCGTACTTGGAAACCTCCGGTAGCGACTCGTGTTCGATATCTCCCAAATACACCACACAAACATCCGCATTCATGTACCACTGCCCCATGGAAGCTATAGACTCCGCTAGTTCTGTGTAATTTGCCTTATCGATACAGCAAGTGTCGGCCCAAATATATTTTAAACCCAATTCCTTCGCGGCATTCACTGAACCCAACAGTTTTGCTTTGCCCTCTTTCTTGCTGCCCAGCTGATCGAGAGTAGCACCGGATTCCAAATCGGAATAAATCACTTCTGCGGATCCCCAGGCGTGTGAAAGGACGGCATATGAGAACTGGTCCTTGCTGTTGATCCTGATCAGCGGAGCAACATCTACTAACTTCTTTGACTCGATGTCGATGGCTCTAAGAGGAAAAGATTTTGAACCGAAATCTGTGGTCGGGCCGCTCTCCTGGAAGAAGTCTCCCTCTAGGCCAGATTTTTTGTGGTCGTTAAGATTATGGAATTCGGAAAATCTCCAACGCATGTTTTGCTGCATGATTCGAATGAAGAACTGTGCGGGATAGAAAACTTTGATCCGAGTAAGGGTTAAATGATCGTGCTAATAGCCGTACGGTAATGCGGTAATGCGGCAGATCGGCCGATATATCAAGAAGTGTTAATCCCTGTCGTTTGCTTTGCCACCATTTCTGTATTTCATGCGGGGATGTCTCATTCTGCAGTAGCACACTTAGTAATATTGAATTATCCAACGTTTGAATAAAGTCTCTCCAATCCTGGCTGGCCATCCTTGACGACAACCATGCCATCGTTCCCCTCTGCCCCATTCGAGGCCCACGCACAAAAATACTCCTATAAGGTTGTGCTCGCGAAAATTGGCAAATCCAAAACCGTGGGTGACGATTCTTACGACCTCGGTGATGTGGTATCCAGAAATCAGGACGGAGCGTTTTGCGACATATCCGGTGCCAAGGCCCGAGTTCTTTTAACTAAGGAATATATGTTGCTCTTTATTCACGACGATATTTATTTCATCGATTGTTTGCGTTTCAAACGTGAGCTACCCTGATTATTTTATCCGGTCTTGTGATGTTGTTCTAGTTCCTGAGACTCAGAGACTAATACAAATACATTTGAATGACTAGATAGTAAATCTCCGATCATACTTTTGGCTCTTCATTTACAGCGGATACCATCTGATAACGTTTTATTCCAGAGACTTACGAGGTTAAGATGCCATCGTCACAACAACCGGTGAGTTTCTGTGGTGTCGCAGAGCACTGGACCCCATGGAACGATGTTACACGGCCTTACGAACACGAGAAATTGTCCATGAGTGTTTGGCTCGGCTCTAGCTCAAACGATGGTGAGTTCCTCAGCGTCTAATGCTGGTTTAACTAAGCCAAAACTTCAGAGAACGATTTCGACGAGTTTCGAACTATGATCGGGGAGGACATCATTGAGGTCGGGTAGAGGTGAAGTTCCGACTTATATGTAGTGTCATAATTATATATAATCGGCGGAATTTGGGGTTTCATTGAGCCAAGGAAAAGATCAGTTCTTTGCCTACACTATCCATATATGATTTGAGATGATCGCTATATCGTTGAACATGTTTTGTCGCGGTTCACGTATACGCAAATTCGATCGTGTTACAAATACGAGTGAGAACAAGTAACTACACACCATTACAAAATCTCTTAGAAGACAAACAATCTTCCGAACTGCCAATATGGATCATGAACTCAACATATCGGTCAAAACGTCTCGGAGTCTGGTGGGAAGATTACGAGCATGGCGAAAAGTCGAGGATAGAGAACCGAGCGAGGCTAGTAATCTGTGAACGAAAGAAAAATAATGCGTTTCCTTTAGCAATTCCTCTACAACATCGCGAAAACAAGTTTAAACATCATAGAAATTATGTAAAAGTAAGCCCCAATATTCTCCTCAACTACTTTGTATAATTCCTGTTACAAAAATCCCTATTATAGTTGACAACTGATTAAAGACAGAGCTTCTCCCTTAGATAGTAGAATAGACTTCATCCGCTTTACATTCGTAACAATAATTGTTGCATATCCAGTAACAAAAGTAGCAAAAGGCCGAGTAACTATCGCCACTCTTTGTACGAGATATTTCTAGTCTTTCTTCATCTCTCCATCTCTCTTCACTGTATCATAGAATACACACACACAGTTCTCCCCTATCATATCGTAACAATGATTGTTGCATATGTACCTGGATCTCCTCAGTCTCCTGAGGCCAATACGAGCTGATGAGAGATTACGAGCTGATGATAGACTACAGGCTGATGAGAACTCGGCCGAAGCCACGGTGGTATGGGCTTACGAGGCTCAGCAGGATAAAGATAGAAGAGCTGGTACGGATATTGTATGTTTCGTATTCATATCATAGACGACCATTTCGGTTCGCGACCTGCGGTCGCAGTTTCGCAACATTTACAGTCTATCTCACGAGCTGGTGAGCGTTTGCGAACCGTCTCCCATCCCCGACCATGTTGGTCTGCTCTACATACAAAAAGCTTCTTCTGGTTCGCTCTCCCGGTCAATTTCCCCCACGCCGTGTGTGCTAGTACTGACCATGAGATGGAGCAAGGCAATACTTAGTACACGAATGAGATCGTGGTCCCATCTTTGCTTAGCTCACCCAATCCATAAGTCTCAGCAGTGTTGTAGGGTTCCAATAAAGTCCCAAGACATTTAATCACATAGATAGTGGTGGTGATTGGTTGCGGAGGTTTGTTACAATCTTCCAGCTAAAAACTTCGCGGGCCCGCAGATGGGCTGTCGAATTGCAATCCGTCCCCAGGTTGCGGCTTAGACTGCTCCAGGTTGCGAGTTGCCACGGGTTGCATACCGTACGGAACATATCCTTATGGTCTTGTAGTCTCGATAGATAGAGATGTAATCAATCAACACACAAAGTAACTATGATTGTTGCGATATGAAGGGAAAAATTATGTGTATATAGATTATGATATAGAGAGAAGAGAGAAAGAGAAAGATTCTGTATTTATATAGTGAATCTTGAGGTATATCCTCGGGTATGCCGGTGGCCACCCTCGTGGCCGGATATTCAACAATGATGGTTGCAGAACCGTGCGCTGAAGCCAACAGTTGCAGCTAGTGGCAGGTTTCTCGGAGATCAGTTTTCATGAAGTTATATCTAAAGCAAATAACTATTTTCGCATTATCGAATCCATATGCCGTGTCACAATAACGGTAACCTCGCTATGGTGAAGAACTACGGCTTCCACCATGTAGCATCACGCCACTTAGATAGGTCCTTCCTCGACATCTTCATCCTCTGCTTCACCCACATCAGATTTCCGGTGATAACTCTTGTAGCGCTTGGGTCCGGTTTCCACAACGACTCTGGATGAATCTTGGTTGGCCCACTACCGTACCAATCAGCTGCTTGGCTTGAGCTTAGTACCATGAGTACGCATATTACACTCACATAGCTCGATATTCCTCCAAGAAGTAGTTTGGGCAACTAGATCTGTTAGTATTATTGTACTAACCCCAGAGCTGATCTGAAACTTACCATAGTCCATTCGTCTTTCTCGATTTCCTCAATACCCACTATCCACTGGTCAACTTGTATACCAAACAGTTCTAATTTGGAAAGAACCAATACTTGCTAAGCAATCAACATAGTCTCCAATTTCCGGGTCAAGGTCTAGCATATCAAGCAATTTCTTGGCGCCTTCATCATTTCCAACTCTCGCAAATTGGAACCCGAGGGCTATAGAATCAGCGTGTAGTCTAGCACGACCAAAACACGGGATAAAGATACTGACCGTGCGCTCCATCTTCGTCCCCGTTTTTCTGGAGGTTCTTAATACAATCAAAAATGACGTTTATCAAAACACTCTTCTTCTCGCCATCGATCTAATATCATGAATTAATATGTGAAACTTAATCAGCCGGATTCTTACATCGCCGTCAGTAATGATTATCACGAGCACTGGCTTCTTCATGTCCACTTTCACCCACTCATCCAATACCTTCTTCTTGAGCGCGGTTCCAATTCTAGTTAGGCCCCCAAATGGATGCTTCTGAAGCATGTTTTTGACTTTTCCGGATGTAATATTTCGCTTTCTGTGGAGATAATTGATGAATCTAACGGAACAGATTCCTTCTTTCCGTGCAAGCTGATAGACTTTTGCTATGTTCTGCAAGATTTTTACCAAGGCTTCTTTACGCTTGCCTTTCTCTTGGGAGACCATGGATAAACTGTCATCTGCTACCGCAGTCAGCAACTATCTCAGCGGATCGTCCAATGAATGCTACTCAACCAACAAGAATAACTAGGTCATAAAGAGTCAGCAACGATAAATATAGAGCAACTTCTCTGCTGTTACATTTCAAATCGGTAAGTATTTTATTGGCCATTATCTTGGCTGCGGTAACCTGTTCCTCCGTCGGTTCGCCACGGTAAAACTTGTGTAGACCGGGCTTTTCTTTGGTAAAGTGGTTTTTGAAAAGGTTTCGACAATGCTCCCTTGTGATAGGCTTTACTGTCGCTTCGTCAAGATTGACATCTGCGGGTATCGTTGCGGTGTCCTTTACTGGCGTGTCTACGCTTGTCTCCGAAGGATCCATACGATGAGCCGCATCACCCTTGATCACCTCGCCTGCCCATTCCCGCAGCAGTGGAATGGAAAACCAATGGGATTTACCCCCTGAAGGCGTCGTTTCACCCAAGAGCTCTTCCAAAGTGACGTCGAATTCTTCCGTCCCACCAGTACTCGGGAATACCGTCTGGTTAGGATTTTGTTAGCCGCCGGAACTGTAACCGGAACTACTTGCCGAATGCCTGAATGTATGCCTACCGCTTTATATTCTCTGCAGGGCTTGTTCCCGTACACCTCCGAACTGAATATCTCCAACTTGCAATCCACCTCATCGTCTCCCCCTGGCTTCTCTGTCCACTGAAGAAGTATCACTTTCTGCACCATCCCTTTACCCGCCCCCAGCCATTGTTCCATTTCCCGTTTGGTGTCATCGTAGTCTCCCCCAATGCATGACTGAACGATGATCGTTGGGAGCTTCGAGGTGGCAGGTCGCAACCCGATATCCAGCTGCTTTCGCTCGGCGCCAGGAGCGCCGAATGTTTCATGCACTGAACCGGATCAATGATAATCTAAAAGCGCAGCACTGGGGGTACTACCGTTCCCAAACCATAGTTCAAGGTTGCTGCTTTGATCATCGGTTAGAAATCCAGTTTGGACCATAAGGAATTGCTCGTCGGTTAACCATCGGTGATGGCAAGTTTTGGCTAAACGTTTGGCTAAAAGGGTATCACGGCCAGACATTCTAGTACGCTGTTAGTTGTAATTGGTTGTTTCTTGGGATCACTCTTTGGTGTAGGTGTTTGACCAGACTCTCCCGCGCATGTTCGAACGCCTTGGGGTATAACTACCTATAGACAGCACACTTGCTATAGCTTTTCCGAACCATCCGACAGAGCCTCATGGTACTCGAGAACGTGACGAAAATAATCAAGCGGAGGGCGTGTTTCAAGACTGCCCGTGGCGACAACACACAAATAGAATTGTCAAGTAAAAGAATCGAGCTGTTCAAAGAACTTGCGTGAATTCGTAAAAAGCAATAAGCAGAAACTTACCCAACCAAAGTAAAGATCTTGAGACTCTGGTTCTCTAACAGCACACCAAAAGTCAAAACAACACGGGTCATGAATCTACGGTAGGCTATCAAGTTCCTTGCAGTGCTCATGGAAGCAGCTTCTTGGCCTCGTACCCCGGCCCTTAATCCCACGTGATTTCATACTAACCGAAATGGTGAGTCTGATCCAAATTGCGATGATGAAGAAAAAGTGAGGTGAAAGGGCCTGGAGACATCACCCCACCAAAAATTCAAATTACCTCCAGAGAGCTGAGCTTTTGGGGGATATTAGTTTACATCTACCTGAGTCAATGCTGAGTTTTTGCAAAAAATTCCGCCATATTTGCAATTGCTGCAGCCTTGACCTGAAGCTGATCCGGGTCATAGCCAGTTTAACCCAACCACTCTCTCGAACTTTGCACAAGTAGTTTTGTCCAATTTGTTTAGAGCCCCATATAAATTCTTTTTCCCACACTCTAAACTCTTCATTCCCTGCAAATCCGGTACCAACCTGTAGAGTTGAGATTTTCACCGGGTTGATGAGATTTTGACTCGGTTGACCCGCAAACTTTTGTGTGGAGCGATGTCTCCAGGCTCTCCCTCACACCCCCTTTACCCCTGCCGCACTCCCTTTTTATCACTTCCACTTTCATCTTAGTGCATATATACATTTGAGAGCCTGATTCGAGACCAGCAGCTTCTCTGATTCTCAACTATGTTGTGACCTACTGTGCAGGTTCGAACCTTCCAGGCGAATAGGAGACTCAGGTTAGAGAAAGATCGCATATGTAATATTGTTGGTATAAAGTACTAGTCCAAGCGTCGGCTTTGCAGAGGGCAGCCGGGCATACCAGATTGCAATTACAATGATCGAGATCGTCATTTCATCTCCACAAGGCTGGGGGGGCTCACATGAATGATAACTTCGTATCAAGCCCTGCTACGTGTTGTTTTTCAGGCTTCGGTGAAATTGATTGTGCATTACATGGGTACCTTGAATGCGATGGCGCTAAATATGCACTACATGCAGGTTGTACTAGTACAGGAAACCGAATCTGTTGTATTCGTCCGGCCCCAAGCTTCTCGGGGCTCACCTCACTTCACGCGAATACGATTTCGAACCTAGATATGCAACCTGCACTACCTAAGTAAACAAAAATAGATTTTCCCAAGTTTTCAATATAGAGTACCCTCCACATTTCGATAGAAATTTCAAATTATATGCTTTGTAGCGCTGCAGCTGCATTCGGATCAGGTCAACGTTTCGCATCGCACGGCACGACCGAACCCCCACGGGACTCTTGGGGAATCTCTTTCATTACTGTGCTTCTACGATAACAGTGATATCCTATATCGATGTTCACGACATTCACCAAGGACCATTCATGAGTCTCAATCTTGCATGCCTACGAATAAACAACGCAGCATTTTTAGGCTGGGCTCAACAATGCCTACCTATATTAATTAACCTGCATAGCAAATGTCGCAGCCCATTTGTTCAATTTTAATTATGCTCTTCCACAAACTTAGCCGCGAACGAAGCAGAAGCACAATGTGGAAACTTCCGCGGTGTGATTCAGCCAAAGTTCCGGACTCGGAGGACCAGCGTTGAAACAAGCCCAAGGCCGAATCAGGTCCCTTATGGTCTTAAGTTTACGTAAGACTACGCAATGAACAAATTAGGTGGAGCACGGACCATGTCATGCCAAGACGGGTGATGTTTCGCTGTCAAAGACTTGCAAACGACATGCCAAGATACGAGTGATTTTTAATGATGGTTGAAGTCGTGACTAACTTCAACTTCTAGGTGAGGTCATGTATTGTGCATTATAACTTTCCTCCTGCACAGGCACATTGGATTGGGAAGCAGAGGGTGTGACAGTCGGAGACGGAAAGAGAGAGGTAGGAGAATGGGAACGACGGGGCAAAGGCAGGGAGAGGGAGAGGGAGAGGCTTTGGGGGAGGGGAGGCGGAGAGGGGGAGGCTTTGGAGGGGGTTTGATATGAACCATAGTGCGGTGACGTTTCATGATGTTGCACGCGTGATGTCATCGCAGCGTAACTTGCGCACAAAAAGACCTCAAGAAACGGGGAAGAAGGTGAGGGAGAGGGAGGGGGAGAAGGAGGAAGGGGACGGGAGGAAGAGGGGGGTGTAGACAGGAGGGCTTCGATATCAGCAGTAGTGGCAGCATCTCCAACTATCCAGCGATATCCAGCAAGCAGAGAATTCTTTATGCTGCTAATACACGTGATTTCCATCAGTCGCATGACCTTTCTGCCGGAACGGAACTTAAGAGCATCACTCCGGCCAGGGGGGAGAATCCAGTTCACAATAGATGGGTGGTCCCCATATCGACGTTGCGGGAGATGACGATGGTGATTATCTGTGAGCTAAGACTGGATTAGAAACTTAGAAACTTAAGACCATTTCCTCCGCTCGAGCGGAGCATCGAGTGTTGCCTGAAACGCCCAAACCCCGAGCTATGCAGGTAATTGGAACTCCAGTCCAAATTTCATTGAACGTACTGCTTAGGCGGGTTTAATGGCCTTAAGTTTTATTCGCTAGTATCCAAGTATATCTGCCCTAGGCAAGTATGTAACAGCATTTGGACTCCCGGTGCGGACTGAGTCTTTGTGACATGTCGACACATGCTGTCCGGAACATTGTGTTCCTTTAACCCATAGGCCTTGTTTCCTAGCATTAGTTTCTATTTCTCCTTCAAACCCTCTCTCCGAGTCCCACTTGTCACCGGAAATCACAAAAGATCACTCAGCGCTCATGGAAAATTGTAACACGTCATAGCGATCAGTTTGTCACTACGACTCGGTGATGCACTTAGAGAGTCATGCATAGCTAAGTCACCATCATGAAGATAAATAGAATGTGTCCAAAGTTGAAACTTGATCATTAGCACCACGGATTGCAACTGTCAATTGGTCGTTGAAACGATTGATCTTGGTTTTAGACCGTTCGGAAAACTAATAAACGCGAGTAAGTCCAGCTTTTGACGAAGATGATAGTATTTATACAGGATAATGTTCATGCGACTGTACCGGTCGGTAAAGTTGTTATACGCCCTTGACCTGACTCGATTTGTTATTAGTACAAGGTGTCTGACTAGTATTTTATCGAGTACGTGATGTTGTGATAGTGGAGTGTGACATAGAATAGGAAAAGTACAACCCTTACTTAAAGAGCAGCCTTGGTAGACCATAGATACCCCACAATTCATTAGCCGTTATTTCTACAAGCGAGTCCTTTTGACACATTTACCTTTGGCACAGTCACCACTGAGCTCTGACCTTGAAAATACAAAGTCTGCACGGCGCTTACCATTGTATAATATAGCTAAATACGTACACCGTCTGTGACCGCTGGTGTACTAACCTTATCTAATGGTACAGTATCACTTGTCAATTGTCGCCGGAAGTCACTCGGACCAGGCGTGCTAAGGCTTGTTGCATGAACCTGACCGAGCTGAGCTTCAGCTGAGTTGATGTCAATGCACACAGCCGGTAGGGCACTACCACATCTTATCCCCAATTTACACTTGACATTATCATTCGACCATTCCAGAATAGAATCATCTAGGTTTACCCCAGTCTCGACCCAGGACAATATCTCTTTCATCAGAAGTCACAGGTGCACTCAATACACTATCCAGTGCACTATGGACATCTGGGTGATGATCACAAGTAACTATTCAAACCACCAAATGTCCTGCAATGACCTGTTCGTGATGTCGATATGTTGAACCATTCCCTGTGGAACAATCAATTTATATGCCAATATTGATTTCCACATTCCGATTAGTTAGTTTCAGAGATACTATGATATATGCAATTTCAACACAGATAGCTCTGAAACCCATTCTGACAATCTGATGTGTGCCATGTATCATTCCAGAATCCAAAGGCAAAATTTTGACAGTTCTCCATGTACACTACATGATACGTTAAGTTTAGAGAACGTTAATCTGGGCTGAAATCAACAGAGCTGCAAATGCTTCACAACACATGTTCTCAGTAGGCTATATCCTTACGTGTTCCTTGATTTCCTGGTCTGGACACCCAGTGGAGATGATCTTGTGGTATGCTGTAGTTTTTTGTAGAAATCAGAAGAGTGGAATGGTGTAGAGTTTCCAAGTGTGCTCAAATAGACCTGTTGATGACACTCTCTTCTATTCTGGTAATTTTAACCAAAATGAGTTCTTTCAGTATGCAGAATATGCCATACTGATAGATCTCATAACCAGAATTCAAGGCATTGTGCTGAGGTGGCGAAATCAAGTCACTGATTGTTCATAACGCAGTGCCTCCAAAGCTTACTGTTGATTTAAACACTGAATTATGTATTCATAAGATTGTGTAGTTTTGACTCCATATCAGGATGCAGCAGGACTTAGCTGTTCAGACTGGCGAAGAATGATCCGATGATGTGTCACTGTCTATCTCTGCTCACCCACAATCTCTAATTAAGACGTGTTTACTGTTTGGCACTGGTCTGATATACTATGTAAAGATTCCTTTACACAATATATAGCACTCTTAATAAGTCGGAGATATGTAAGTTGGAATCTACCTTATGGACTCTCTACTAAATCTCTCCCGTACTACTAATTTAAAGCAGCTAGTACACTCTCTTGACATTATGACATATCACTTGTTCACATGCAGTGTCTCCTTGCTTCCTACTGGTATTGTATTCTCAAACTGCTATTGCATCATCTGATGGAAGCAGCGAATTTCGTGCGATGGAGAGGATAAAGTTTGAGGCATTCATATACTTACTATCGAGTGAAGTCAACCGTCCCAACCGTCTGCGACCACTCAGCCGGCAAATGGTGCTGTCCTTTTATCGCTGGATGAGGACGGATGGACTGACACAAATATGAAAATTGATTGGAATTGGACTTCAGATACCACCGAAAATACTGGGGCGGAGATCTGCACTCCATCGACCCAAGGAATTCATTAAGTTAATCATCGTCTTCTTACTCGAGGATATCATTACTTACCAACAGGAGAAGCTGTTTCTGGTGTGTTTTCCGGTAATCGTTTATTGTCTCATTCCAATTTTTGATCTTTGGTACTTTTACTCATCGGATTTTCAACTAGTGGCCACTCATAACCCTAACCCTTAACAGTGTCAACAAACGAGTCATCTTAAGCGCTGGGTATATTCATCTTACCGTGGGCTAAGGTTCAGGGTGGCCCATTACTTGAAAATCCGATGAGTAGGCTGCCGCCACTTCAAGGCTACAACTCCGGCGGCGGCAGCCTATAAATTCCTAACTGCAAATATTCTCACACAGACCTCAAATAAAAAAGGCAAAGTCCAAGATTAAAAAAAACCGATAGAAGGATAGATAGAGTAGTTAAATATATGGAGAAGGTGTTGTGAGGTCTCTCTAAAGGTGGTGGTGGTGGTGGTGGTGGTGGTGGTAGCTGTGCAGTCGGTGGTGGAAGCGGGTGGTTTACAAAAAGAGCAAAATAGCGGTGGTGGGAATGATCTTCTATCTCTAGATCATCCTCACTCCGTTCCTCATCATCTGCTGCCTTGATCACATCAACCCGCGGAAGTCCATGTCCAATGTGTAACTTGTCACATGATATCATACACTCCGCTGCGGTGCTACCTTACGGCTATCAATGTGCAATCAATTGTATCGATCTGTTCACATCAGCTTGCACCGAGAGAATAATCTTTCAAATCCCGTTGTCAATTGATGGTATGAAGAAAATATCAAGTGCCATGATAGACAAGAGGGGATAGATTCACGATATCGGTCATATTCATCTGCTAGTGAATAGTTAGCGGTGACTAGCCCTATAGCTCATATATTCTGTCCTCGTACAAAGCTTATACACATGATACAAGCACTAATGTAACACTCGAACTTTGCTTGAATCTATACAGTCCAGACCAGTCATGTCTGACTGGGAGCCGGTCTGCCACATCATGATACCAGTCCAGTTCCAGCATAATTGTCCCTCGGACCAAACTGGACTAAACTTGGACTGTGCCAGTCCAGACTGGTCCACCCGCTGACGGTTGAGCACATTGCTTCTGCTGGACCCAAACGCAATCTAATGCCGAAACCACACCTGCATATCCTTTTTAGTCTCTCAAGAATTAGGAAGAACATGATTGATACTACCGAGTCAGGATAGCTCAGAGCCTCAGGCCAAGGTTCCTACTGTCGGGCATTATCTATGAGAGGTGGGTGTTGGCGACGACACTAACAGTGTTGTCAACCATCCCGTCGGACGGCTGGGGATTGCCGGGGACGGCAAAACACCGCCCCTGGCCGACATCAAGTATTGAAGTGTACTATATGGCTATAGATGAGTGAATCAACGATAATATATAGAGTTTGTACGGAGGCGATTAGTAACCATGAGTATCATAATTCGAATATCTACTATGTAGATGGATTCCGCGTTGTCGTGGCCTGGTACTGGAACTGGTTGTGGATCGATGGGACGTAGTGTCCTCCACCCCCTCCCAGCGGATCCCTCCATAGCTCCACCAGCTAACTGTCAAATTGGACGGATATAGAGTAGCTTTACTGCATGTGGCTTAGTATTACTGCTTCGCTGTAGCTTGTGCAATTGAATATGATTTTTTGACTGGTCCGGACTGGAATGGTCTAGTGCAAGACTGCCGTTGCGTGGTCAAGTCTGGTCCTATCGTCGGGTAGACTTGACCGTACTAAGCCCTACTGCAGACTGGGTCCGTCCGGACTGGTGAAAACATTGAGCAGAAGTACGTTAACTTCTACACTACGCTTTGGAGATCTAGAGAAGAGCAGACAAACGGGCGGTCACTATATAATGAAGAAATTAACCGATGACAGTAGACATTACCTATGCGGGTAAGACCGAAAGCGATTAGTTGCCCTTCTGTTGGCATGCAAACACGAAAAATTTGAGTCGCACGGATCGGATGAGGCTGGAAACATTTATACTGTACGTGTGGTGAAGTCAACATATGGACCCGCCTCCCGTGTTCCAAATTTAGCAGTATTAGAGGACACAACATATATAGACTAGTAGTGCAGATCAATTCGCCAAACCATTAATACAAATCGAAAAATTGATTCTTAAGTTCAATTAGATAGCAACACGCTCCAATAACACTTCTCACGCTTCAAATAGGTACACCTGAAACAATCTCGATGTCACAAAGTCTAAAATCCAACAATGTTAATGAAAAAGCTGCTCCAACGTGCCCCCTCTCAGAAAAGCAGCAAGCAAGGTAACCCAACCCATCAAATGAGACACATAACCCTGTGGTGAGCTAAATAATCTCTGCTATGGAAAGCCATCGACTGTCATCGATACTTCATTTAGTTTCACATTCCGGCATACTGAGTATAGAAGATTACAACCATTAACTCCGAACTTCAAGGCGCCTAGCCAAATGCAATTCCGACAGAAAAGAATTCGATGTTGGATGATATTCCACTGAATTTAATAGCGAAGGCGACACAGATACCTTCTTTATCTGTTGATAGGGAAGATGCTGTGGCTCGTAACGGCTGCGTAAATGATGAGGTCTGTCGGATATCTTTCTTGAAACGCTCATCGCCGTCATAGTATATTGTTGTTGACACGATAGTCGTGTTCGTAGATGAAAAATTAACGTGCAGATTTTGTGCGGCGCTAGCTCTCGGAGGATAGGGAATTGCGAAGTAAACCTTTCCTTCCAGTTGGGAGCCGTTCGTCGGCTGGACGAGCCCAGCGCCATCTTGGACTTTGGTTTGAAAGGTTGATCCGGATTCTTTCAGCACAGCAATACCGGCGGTACTACAGTATGACATAATAGATAGGATATTGAGAGAGAAGTTGCTGTAAGCGCATACTCAGATTAGAGACACCAAGTACTGACAATGAATATAAGCGTATAGTTACCGTTGATTTCTGTGGATTTTAGATCTGAGGACAAATCGATGGTCAGTGAGTAGAGTAGTTGATGGAGTTTGGGTAAGTGATTGTATGGCGTTGCTGAAGATCAAACTACAGCGGTGAGCACCTGTCTCGACTTATATCACAACGAGGAGAGACCGGTTGCAATTCCTTCGTGACGAAATCTGAGGGATTTTCATGGCATTACGTGTGGATCTACATCTTTGGTCGGCGACGGATGCATACGTTAGTGAACTTGGTACGTTCAACTCCCTGGTTCTCGAGTCTACTACGCGGCTCTAAAGTGTGAGACCAATAGAAGCCGGTTGCCATGCATGCTACAAAATTAAAAGACGGATCCGGATCTATCTAGATACTTTGCCAACGGTTGAATGTATGCTAGGACGGGAGACTCAGACACATACGACCTTGTTGAAAACCAGTTGTCATTGCATACTGCATGCGCAAGCGGCGATTTGTAGAGACGGCATAAAGTTCTCCATCCTGATACGGCGACGATGCAAACAGGAAAACGACATAGTTCGGCTGTGCCGCAATTGGAATGGACTCCACTCGTTTACGAACGTGAGTGATTTTCTGTCAGTAGTTACGGATCATAGCCGAATCTATCACGGAAGTAGTGGCTTGCAGTGACTAATGCGTGTACCACAAATTTTTTATTAGTTGACACCTCTACTAGGGTCTCAATTACACTTGTTATGTATTATAAACCTTAGTGGTATAAGGACATCTGATATTCGTCGCGTGAACTGATCCTTGGAGGTTCCTCATAACGTGTCGATGAACTCATAAAGATAGCAGAGCCGCATTAATGTGTCAGAGTTGTTTCACGGGGCGTTTCTTTTGGCAAAATCAAAAAGCCGAGCGTATAGTGTGCAGACACAAGACGACACTGAGAATAGCAATGCATGCCCAGACCGAAATTGCGAATTGCGAATGCGACTACTATGGACAACAGAACTGCGTAAACTACTATGAAATGTGGCAGTATTTCAAGGGCAGCGTAACTGGGATGCAATCAACAAATTTACGTGTTTCGAGTTCGGACATGTAAACAACTGCACAGTAAAGTTCAGCATCTTATGACACTCCCTCCCTTAGTGAGTTACAGTTGACGCCAAAGATACTGATCTTACATAGAGGGGAGGTACATAGAGGGGAGGGAATTTGAAATAGTGCGGCTCAAAATTGAATATTCGAATCAGACACAACAGGCGTTTCAATACCCTCTCGTAAAACGTGCCAAGAAATAAAGATATCGTCGTTGTTAATTTTTCCCACACTGCTTCTGCACAATGAGAACCAACTGTAAGAACTTTCGACATCGAATTTGAGAGGAAGTAATGAAATTGTTGCGCGACTTGTCGTCAGCTGAATCTAACAGAGTGTATCAACGGCTAGGGTTATTATCGCTCGCAGTGTAGCTTCAACTTACTAGGACTTGAGCCAGCAACGCAACTTTCAACCCATATCCATGGCAAACCTCCGCCCGACATGGCGTACCTCCACAAGGAATGTGACAACTAACATCCACTTGGTTGAACGAGGACATTACGGCATGGATGGAAGGGTTATCACAAAAGAACTTAATAGACAACTATACTACGAACTACGGATAACTTCAATATCCTTACCCCGATCTTTATCGAACGACATTGACTGACTCTGAGCCCATGAGCTATTTCTGCTGCACTCTGTGGGTCGCAGACGGCGAACTTCTCAAAGTACTTGCGTATGGGCCGGCGGTCAACATCAGCAAACCGCCTTTGTCATCATTCGGAGTCGAATGTTTGATGAGCTTCATCTGGATATGAGCATATATTTGGTTCAAGGGAGAGGCGCTGTTCAGAACTACTCAAACTAGAATCGAGGTTATCCACGGCGTCAAGTATATCAGCGTCCGAGTAGTAGTGTATAAGTTGGATGAAATTTAGTATTAGTTAATTGTAGTCCTGTCACGATGTTTATTTCACGCTCTACAACAATTGATGGTAGTGGGTACCACAAGATGAAAATAGGACGGGAATTTCATGTAAAAACCGTCCCGTATTTTGGCCAAGACGAGATTTCCCTGAGTATTGCACAAAGAGTTGCACTCACTATTCAAGTTCCGACAGGGGATATATCGAATAGCACGGCAGGTTAGTCTGTCAGCGGGCTTTTTATCGGGCTAGCGCCAGCGATAAAAAGCCGGCTGACAGACTAACGGAAGGTCAGAGGTAAGAGACTGCCCTTCGTTACCCGTGGGTTTACGTTTGGTTGTCGAAGGGTTTGCGGCGGAGGACGAAGAACGCGAAACGGTGCGGTTACGCTCGAGAATGAATTTCTATTCTTGATCTTCGAGACCCAGGGTAGAACATAGCACCCTCAATTCAGGTGCCAAGGGGCCTGACGCATTCCATACTCCGCACCTTTTCGTCCTCATCACTACGGTTATCATCCAGCATCTCCAGATCAAAACCATCCTTAGACGACTGGTGCGTGCCTCCACAACGAAATGAACGACTTGTAACCAGTTAGCTCACCGAATGCCACCTCAACCCAAAATGTCACAGCCTACGCCGCAGCACGTTTGCGAGGAATGCCGAATTTTTGTTGAAAAGAAGCTCATCAAACCCCATCGATATCTGTAAGAGCAACGATATATACTACTGTCATCCACGCGTTACGGCTTTTTTGGACGACGATGGCTTCGAAGCACATAACCGGTCTTACTACAAACTTGTTGACTATGTACCGACTATTCCTGTGACTGAGCTTGTTCCCTCGATAAATAGAAACGGTTGTTTCAACATCGCGACCTGGAAAGCTATTGGTGAACTTCGGGTGATTACCTGTCAAAGCAGGGGCGCTTACATGTGCCTCGGGTGCGATGGGCCTCTTATGGGACTTGATGTGAGCGTGTCCACTTACTGGAAATCTGCACCCTCGTCAGCAATTCTAAAAATACCAATCCGATCTCAACTCGGCCCCGATAATTTTCCTGCCTTTGCTACGAACACGGCTCCTATCAATTCCCAGGATTAACAAATTCCTGACTCGCCTTCAGCTCGTGGAATCACAACACTAGATCCACCTCGCAATTTTATGGGCGGCGACCTCCGCTGACTGGACTTATTATTATATTTATACAGCACCTCGAAACTGAAGCTTGTAGTTGGGGGGTGGTATAAGCGAGGCTGTTGATATTTGTTTTTGGAGAGAGGAGCTTGCGAGTCGAGACTAGTATTGGGAATTTGAAGGGAATGGGAAAATAGCTCTCATAGGATGTGTGGTGGAATTCCTAGTGCGAGGATTGTTCATTGCAATTTTTTGTCGGCTTATGTGTAATTCCTCCGTGACGAACTTCAATGAGAGATTTTGAGATGTGGTATTATACATCCCATACGGAGAATCAACCTATCTGCAGATGGGTTCCTCGCTTGGCGTGCAGTGCGCGCACTGTTCGGCCCCATTGATGCAATCCGTGCGTGGGGTAGCAACTTTGCATCTATGGTTGCCATCACCACGAACACCACCTACCACAGCGCGTCATCCTGACATATCATTGCCATCAACCATGCCCATATTAGCGAGGCCAATAAGGGACAGGGGTCATAACTCAATCGCGCAACGAAAGCACAGAGGGGCGGAACCAGAAGAAAGCTTAGCTAGACCACACCTAACTCTAATAGAAAGAGAGTAAATGCTTAGTAGTGACGGAGACCATCTAAGAGGTTACCGGTAAGGGTATGGGGAGGAGAACGGGGTTGACGAGAAAAATATCGTTTGGGTTAGGGTTCAAAAACCATATCAGAGGGAGTATAGACTGGTAAGGAAACGTGTCTGTGAGTTAGGAGATCAAGGCGAATAGTTCGGGGTAGAGTCCGCATTTATGGGAAGCCGTGGTGATAAAGTGACCGTGTGGATAGGGAGAAGACTGAGGTATAAAACAGGTATTGTTCCATACCGGTGGGGCAAGTGACTTCGTGATGAGAGTGCTGAGCATATGGTCAACGGTGCAAATTGACTATTGACAACGCAAAATATGGTTTACAACATGACATCTACCAACGTCATGAATTCAGGTGCACGTGAAGTACTATCTGAGGTTCTCCTGGTCTGTGCATTCGTGCACACTTCATTCCATGTGTAGCCTCATAGAAGTCAAGTGGACTCGGGAGCACAACAGTTGAGCATACCAGGGAGGTTGGAGCGCTGGGAGCCCAGTACACTTGGGAGATGCATCACCATGACCATCCTCATCCTCACCCCCATCCCCATCATCATCCACTTTCCCGTCAGCCTCCCGATCGCCATCCCCTTCCCACTCCTGATTCACATCCCCAATGTACAGCTTGAGCAGTCCCAGCTGCACGTGCGCACATCCAAAATTGATGGCAATTGGGCTACAGATTCCACTGGACAATCTCAGCTGGAGATCTGCTCAGTCCAAAATTCAATTGTCTATATTGACTCTAGCATATATTGCTGCACTGGTCAAGTCCATGACAGCGAGAACCAATGAGAACCTGACACATTGAGCACCCCAAAGAGAAGTTTCAGACCACAACATTGACTCCTGTCATAAGTTTGGTGCAAGTATATACTATGATCTTGCCGCTTTACACCTTATAGTACATACACCAACTGTTAGCAATGATTCCGGACCGTCGTATTGTGTCCAGGTCCGGGTCCGAAAACAATTAGTTCCACCCTGGTGACCCAGTTTGTCAGTTCGACCGAATCATCATGTAGTGTATGATATAATGAACATCTCTCAACTGGGCTGAATTGGACGGGGCGTCAGTGAGTTGTCCAGCTGGTCCATCTGTAGATTTGTATAATGCTCTTGGTTTTGCTGTTTGATAATAGTATCTGATCAAAATCACAGAGTCAACATCCAGTAATCACTTTTTGGATGATTTGCAGTTTGATATAGCAATTATTTTCGAATCTGGGTTTGCCCTTGGATTTTTGGATAATTGTGTATCATTACAGTCCATAGTACTGTTATGAGCTGAAAAATCAGAGCAGTACCATCATAACCCAATATACAACACCAAACAGTGTGACCGTCAGTTAACACCAATGTTCATGATAGTGTAACAAAGATCCTGAATTTGGTTTTGATTGAAAAGACAGCCATTACTTTGTATATACATTATTTCCTCAAAGCAACACCTACATTACCTACGATGCAACACAACATCTGGGTGCCACGGCATCGACTCTCATATTCAGGATGGGGCAGATAGAGTATCGCATTTGGTTTTGGCCCCAAAAGTTGGCTAATATCTCATCAATGGCTGTCTGCAACCTATTGCCTCTTTGGTTTCCCAAGATGCAAAGTCAGAATTGTTTAATACTCTGGGGCTACTCTGGTTCAGAAGGAGGCAGTGACCACATTGTTTTTCCTATCGCGGATGAATGATGGCAGTACATCAGTTATGTACAGTAGTGGTGAACTCAATTCTCAATTACATTACTTACAATAGGAAAAATAGTTTACACTCTATTGATGCTAACTCTGAGCAAAGAGTACTAATGTTGATGCTACCATTGCAATCTAGGAAGGCCATCAGTACTGTGATTATAGATTATTTTGGTTGAACGGCAATTGGATTATCCAACATGCATGACTGAAAATTGTTCAAAATCTGTTGACACTCATTGTTAGAAGTAGTGTTAGCAACGGGTCCGGGCAACCCGCCAGCAGTCCGGGTTTGGACCGGAAAAACGGTTTGGTTCGGTTCCAGAACCGTCCATAAACCTGATCCGGTGCTTCTTGCTGGGCCAAACCCGTACCCGCACCCGTGAACCCACAGGTTTTGCCGGGTTTGGCTAGACCCGTCGGTTTGAGTCTCTGGTTCTCCTTTTCGGGTATTTCTATTTATGGTCGCAGTCACATATGTTACTGTTATGTGCAAAATATCAACTTTGGTACATCATTCTCTATATTTGTTTCATTGGCGGCCTTTATAATCAAAACAAGGAGAGACATGCTCCCTGCTACGTGCTGAAGTTGAGTGTGATCAATTGTTCATCTTGCATCATTTGTAAGATTTGAGATCCAGAACAGCGATATTGATTGTTAAGGCAGTCATGCAGCCGGATATTGATCAGTTTGCACATGCAACTGCGCCGACAACATTTGAAGAGCTGATGGAGATACATGATAGTATCAGTGGAAAATCGCAATGCCGCAAGGAACCTCTTGGGATAGAGTAGCCATATGTAAATAGCATGCCGCAAAGGACCATCTCACAAATGCATATCGGTTGTCACAACTGACGCGATACCCAATTCATCACCGATTAACAGATACAAGCCTGTTAAACCTGTAAGGGATTACCCATGCATATATCCTCCATACCTACGTACCATACAGGAAATGGATTTAAGTAACCATATCGTATTGGCTCGTAGGTCATGTGTACACAACTTGGACAAAATGTGATTATTGATGACATATCTCTGCAAAAAGTAGTTGGCATATCTATTTCGATACCTGAAAGAAATCTTTTGATTTCACTGACTATATTGTAAGAAATGATAATTCATCCGTGCATATGCAAGGGTCATACGGGCCATACGAACGGTCCAAACTCCAAACAAAGTTGATTGACAGCTGATCAACACAATATCATCCTGCCTTTTACGGATAAGTGAGAACTCGCAATCTAAATTAAAGATAAAATTTACTAACAAAGTTTCACTTAGTGATGACATACAAGTCATAGAAGGATCAGTCATTGCGCAACGCGAATCTGTATGAATGACCACCTTCATTTGCATTCATCCATACAACCAAATACATTGTTCCGCATTTAGACTGGGTGCACATAGTGAGCATTGTGAAAATTGCTTATGGTACGTCATGAAAATCGAGCGGATCGAACTGGATATGGCAAACTGAGTATGTCGGCCTATATTAATGAAAAATTAGGTTATGGCTCTATATGCAGCGAGTTGCCAACTGAAAGCGCTGAAATGTCACCGCGCTGAGTTATTCATCGCTCAGAGAACTTCTGCATCAGGTGATTAGAAATTGATACGCCATAAAGCTTTTGCATGCAACTGAGTATTGATACAAATTATTCATTAACTGTCAATAATGACTATATGATTATTAAAGCGATACGGGAACAGCTCCATTTTTACAATGAGCGTCAACGGAGCGTCAATGATATTTGTATATGTAAGCAACTTAATTGGAATGTGATTTGCTCGCAGCTATTCATATTCAACAGACTGGCAGCCTTTGAAGGCAAAAGAGACCACGGCGCGGTAAGGGCCACATTCTGATACTGAGCGTCAACGGAGCGTCAACAATATTATCTGTGGTAAGTAAGTTAATTGGAAACCGATTTGCGTGCTGTTATCCATAATCAAAGTATGGGCAGCATTTATAGGCAAAGGAGAAATCGACACAGTAACAGCCACATTCTGAAACTAAGCGTCAACGGAGCGTCAACGGTTTTTGATCTTGTAAGTAAGTCCATTGCAATGCCATTTGCTAGCTGGTATCCATAATCAACATACTGGCAGCCTTGATGGGCAAAAGACAAAGTGACATGGTCCCATCCCCAGTCTGAAAATGAGCATCAACAGAGCGTCAACAATTTTGGGTGTTGCATCTTGTATAATCCAAGGGCTGCGATACGGCATTTACCCATAATCGAAGTATTGGCAGCCTTTATAGGTAATATCGTGTGTGTCGATACTGCTACACCTCAAAATGAGCGTCAACAGAGCGTCAACGGATTGTCAACAGAGCATCCGCACAGCGTCATCAGATTGTCAACAGAGTGTCAACGATGTTGGGAGTTGCAACGTGTAAAATCCACCGCTCGGCAATGGAATGTACCCAGAATCAACGTATTGGCATCCATTCTGAATAAAAGCAATCATGATATGGTTACTGCCCCAGTCTGAAAATGAGCGTCAACAGAGCGTCAACGATTTTGTGGGTTGCATCTTGTGTAATCCAAAGGCTGTGCTACGGCATTTATCCATAATCGAAGTAGTGGCAGCCTTTACAGGGAATATCGTGTTTGTCGATACTGCTACACCACCAAATGAGCGTCAACAGAGCTTCAACAGAGCGTCAACAGAGCGTCAACAGAGCGTCAACAGAGCATCATCACCGCGTCAACAGAGTGTCAACAGAGTGTCAATGATTTTGGGCATCGCATCGTGTATAATCCAAGGGCTCTGCTATGGCAGGTATCCATAATCAACGTATTGGCAGCGGTTCTGAGCAAAAGTGATCGCGACATGGTCACAGCCCCACACTGAAAATGAGCGTCAACAGAGCGTCAACGATTTTGTGTGTTGCACCTTGTATAATCCAAGGGCTGTGCTATGGCATTTATCCATAATCGAAGTATTGGCAGCCTATATAGGCAATATCGTGTGTGTCGATACTGTTGCACCTCAAAATGAGCATCATCAGAGTGTCAACAGCGCATCAACAGAACATCAACAGAGCGTCAACAGAGCATCAACAAAGTGTCAACCGAGTGGCAACAGAGTGTCAACGCTTTTGGGAGTTGCATCATGTGAAATCCAATGGCTCTGCTACGGCATAGACCCATAATCAACATATATGCAGCCGTTCTTTGCAAATGCGATGGTGACATGGTCACAGCACCTGTTTGAAAATGTGCGTCAACAGAGCGTCAACGATTTCGTGTGTTACATCTTGTATAATCCAAGGGCTGTGCTACGGCATTTATTCATAATCAAAGTATTGGCAGCCTGTATAGGCAATATCGTGTGTGTTGATACCATTGCACCACAAAATGAGTGTCAACAGAGCGTCAACAGCGCATCAACAGAACATCAACAGAGCATCAACAGAGCATCAACAAAGTGTCCACAGAGTGTCAACAGAGTGTCAACGCTTTTGGTTATTGCCTGATGTATAATCCAAGGGCTTTGCTACAGCATAGACCCATAATCAACATATTGGCAGCCGTTCTTTGCAAATGTGATAGTGACATGGCCACTGCACCTGATTGAAAATGAGGGTCAACAGACCGTCAGGGATTTTGTGTGTTGCATCTTGTATACTCCGAGGGCTGGGCTACGGCATTTATCCATAATCGAAGTATTAATAGCCTTTATAGGCAATATCGTGTTTCTCGATACCGTTACACCTCAAAATGAGTGTCACCAGAGCGTCAACACAGCATCAACAGAGCGTCATCAGAACATCAACACAGTGTCAACTGAGTGTCAACAGAGTGTCAACGGTTTTGGGTGTTGCATCATGTATACTCCAAGGGCTCTGCAACGGCATATGTCCATAATCAACATATTGGCAGCAGTTCTGTGCAAATGCGATTGTGACATGGTCACAGCACCTGTCTGAAAATGAGCGTCCACAGAGCGTCAACGAGTTCGTGTGTGGCATCTTGTATAATCCAAGGGCTGTGCTACGGCATTTATCTATAATCGAAGTATTGGCAGGCTTTATAGGCAATATCGTGTTTGTCGATACCGTTACACCTCAAAATGTGCGTCAACAGAGCGTCAACACAGCATCAACAGAGCGTCAACAGAGCATCAACACAGTGTCAACTGAGTGTCAACGGAGTGTCAATGCTTTTGGGTGTTGCATCATGTATATTCCAAGGGCTCTGCTACGGCATATGTCCATAATCAATGTATTGGCAGCCGTTCTAGGCATATGCGATTGTGACATGGTCACCGCACCTGTCTGAAATCGAGCGTCAACAGAGCGTCAACCATTTCGTGTGTTACATCTTGTATAATCCAAGGGCTGTGCTACGGCATTTATTCATAATCGAAGTATTGGCAGCGTTTATTGGCATTATCGTGTTTGTTGATACCGTTATACCTCAAAATCAGTGTCAACAGAGCATCAACACAGCATCAACAGAGCGTCAACAGAGCATCAACACAGTGTCAACTGAGAGTCAACAGAGTGTCAATGCTTTTGGGTGTTGCATCATGTATATTCCAAGGGCTCTGCTACGGCATATGTCCATAATCAACGTATTGGCAGCCGTTTTGTGCAAATGTGATCGTGACATGGTCACAGCACCTGTCTGCAAATGATCGTCAACTGAGCGTCAACAATTTTGTGTGTTGCATCTTGTATAATCCAAGGGCTGTGCTACGGCATTTACCCATATTCGAACTATTGGCAGCCTTTATAGGCAATATGGTCTCTGTCAATGCTGCTACACCTCAAGCATCAATGGAGGCTCCACAATGTTTGGTCTTGTAAATAAGGTAATTGGTAAGTGATTTGCTTGCTGCTATCCATAACTAATATATTGCCATCAACTATGTGCAAAAGAGGAAGTGACACGGTCATGGTGCCATTCTGACAATATCTGTCACCTCAGCATTAACTGAGAGTCATCAATTGCTGGTGATGCAGATTGGGTAATGAAGGCATCGAATGGATATTTGAGCTTATAATTGAACTATTGACCTCCTCCCTGGTCAAAAATACAAATCATTGAAAGAAAAACATAAATGAAAATCTTGTCGATCTCACAACATGCAAAACATGCAAAATGTGATTACTGGATGTCAAATGATCGATATTGACTGAGTACTATAATCGAATAGCAAAGGCAAGCATGTTAAATCAATGTACAGATGAACCCGCTTTACAACCCGCTGAAAACCCGCCCAATTCAGATGGGTAGGGAGATGTCAATGGAACCGTACCCGAATCGACAGTTCGGGTGTATTGACGACCCAGACCGCCAATCTGGCTCTGGTTTAGTTCCGACCCGTACCCGTATCCGAAGTGACGGTCCAGACCCGTTGCTAACACAAGTTAGCAGATAGCCGTGGTGGCATTTCGTGCACTTTTGTGCATAAAGGTGACCCATACTCTGATTGTGCAGTAATGTTGTCACACAACCCCTGGATTATGTAAGATGCATGAACAAAACTCCTGAACACGCTGTGGACAATCATTTCTTGGGTGGGGCACCAAGATTATCACGATACTTTTGAGGTAAAACAACAAAAATCAATTTCGTGTCAGAAGATGGTGACTAGGCCTTTCGTTAAATACCAAAAGTGTAATACTCCCAATCATTGACATTCTGTTGCTAATCACCTTAAATACATTCTGGTTGTAATTGTATACTACCTAAGTGAATTTCCAATTTCATATAGTTATCATTGACAGCCAATATATCATTGCTATGCATAATCATTTGATCCAATAGCTTCGTTGCCTCTCAATTTCTGATCCAGTACTATACACTGTTTTTAGGGATTGAATGATGTAGCCCTATGATATTACAGCACTTTCAGCTGACAATTTGTGGCATGTTGATCCATCCATTAGTTTGTGATTAATATGGCCCGATTATCTCAACATTTCTCATACAACTCCTTCTCATGGATTTTGATGGCAAAATATCTGAAGTGTTCAATATGTTGATCATGGGCACCTGGATCTTGCTGAGGGTGATACTATTGGACATAGGGGTGATTGCAGCATGATCATTGAGATTTGTTTGGGTGCCAATTGTGCATTGGACACTCCTTCCATGATACATATGATATCACTCACATAACGTTGTGACTCCATTCATTTTGAAATTTAAATTTTGTGGTCTCTTGTAACTGCAACAAGATAGACAATACAATGTTCATTCGTCGTCTAACAGGTGAATTTGAAGTCTGTAGTATTCCGATGGTAGATTAAAACCTTCCATATATACTGATGAATAAACATATCTTACAATATTATCACTGAAATACAAAGCACACTGATCACATCCAAAATCAGTATTCAAATTGTATTAAACAAGATATGTCATTAACTATATTCATTGACATAGCTATGCCTCGAGTGATGCACGAGCTCTCACCGTGTTCTTGTTTGAATCTGCTACTAATATGGGGATGACCTAGAGAATATATATGTAGGTGTAAAAGCTTACAGGTTCAACAGTCTTGGCTGAATTAATTGGTCACAAATCAGTCACTGAGTCTGGCGGGGCAGATGGCATGAGCTTGGCTGACTGATGTTTGCCTGAAACTGGACTGATGTAACTAGTTCCTGGTCAAGATGACTCTTGCACCATTTTCGATATTTCTGGGATGACATCAAGAGTTTCCATATACAATGCAAATAATAAGGTGTGGGGCAGGCTGCAACTGTGTCACTATGTGGCTGAATGACTACCGGAGCGTGTAATTCCCATATCCAGTAATTGCTGTCTCATCGACCTCAGTAGTCGGCTGCGTCACTCCATTCCGGCTAGCTCATTGAGTCTATATCCATTTGATAGTCCTGAAACCTCACTGTATTCAGTAGTACTGTTCAGGCAATTGTGCCTATCACCCTGCTGTGGTCATTCTCTTCATTCAGATTGCCCAGCTCTGTATTGTCTTCATCATCTTCCTAATCTTCCCCATTATCCTCCTCATTAGATTTTGCAAAATTCTTTATACTGTTACTTATTGCATTCAAAAACTCCTGCCATGATCTTTCTGGCTTTCCGGTTGTGAATCCCACTTTGTCAGCAATTCTAATATCTTCCTACTGTTGACTAAACCCTGCCTCTGTATTGTCAACTGGCTTCGTTCCCATAACGGTTTTGGTCTGCACTGTGTCCATGATCTATTGCTCTGTCTCTTTCATACATACACAGTGCATTTCTCCTCTTTTCTGCTTGTGCATGAATCATTCTTGATCACCTGTTTTGTTTTGCACCTAGAGCCCAGATTGTTTCTCCGTCCAAGCCTCGGTTGCCTTCCGTTGCAAAACTTCATCATTGGGTGGACTGCTTGTTAATTTGAAATATGGGCCGGCCCAGAGAGGTATAATGCCCGTTTCCGGAGTATTAACGACTGCATTCAGCATTGAATTCATTGTGAGGTAAGATGTTGGAAGTTGCAAGATATTGACCCCTTGCAGGCAAGCTGCATCTTGTATGTCAAGGTTGGTATATTTCATCAACTTGAACAAACCAAAAACAGGGTTTTGACTAATACTACAGTGGGAGTTGTAATGGTTACTGTACAATGCGATATGATTGGTAGGCTGTGTCTCATGTAGAATACTGCGTTATTATTGAAACTAACATCACGAGACATGTTTCAATCAAGTTATATCCCGTTTATCCCATGATAAAATGAAATTTTGGCTCTTATGAACCGGAAGTAAACAATGAAAACAAACAAACATTATTGGACCGTCCTCGCTCAAAGGCTTGGATTGTGGAAAATTACCGTAATTTGCTGCAATACACAGCAGAATTCGTTTCAAGTACAACATGCAATTTATCTGCTACTGATTCCATGTTCAATTGATGCTAATTGAATGTTCTTCAGAACGTCCCGCATCAGGTCATTGTTATCTTCCACTTCGTTTTCATTCAACCAAATCATGCACACAAACAACTCAGCAAGCAGAGAGTGGATCCTAATCAAGCTGGATGACATGAATTTCAAGATATATGTCACTCCCCAGGCCACACCAATCATGAAGATAGAAGTAACTCCACTGCAACACAGCCAGAGCAGCTACGGAACATGTGGTACAGGATGCACGTTAACCCATGATAAGTAATTCCAAATGTAGCAAAAATATGGAGCAAGATGCGATCAAATGTCACTACATCCATGACAAGGTAGATGCCCGTCAATTCACTGTAGACAGTACTGTGGGTATATACTGAGAGCCATCGGAGGAATAAATAGCTGCCCGTAATGGGCCATGGCAATAGTCAAACATGGTATTTGCCACTCTGGTCAATGAAATCAAACATAATAATGTACTCAGCACTGGGATTGTGACACCGATACTTCGTCATATGCGGCTCTAAGAGTAGACATAGTAAGCTTTAAACACCTGAGAGGAAGCTATAGAAGCAGATATATTTACAGCTAATCGCCGAATGTCATTGTCAAAAGCAGGAAAGCATTTCTTCTAGGTATTCAACATGTCTGCCTGTGTGGCAAAGCAAGGACTCATAGGGTACAGCTAGATGGGTCTGACATGTGCCATGCCTTCAATATTGGCAAAATGACAAGTGAAGAGTTATTGAGTGCCGGAATAAGAGCAGCATAATAGTAGGTCAAGAAACCTTGCACTGAAGTCCACAATGAGTGGTCAAGGTTAGTGGAGTTCCCTGATCATTGCCAGATGGAGGCAGCATTAGAAAGTCTACTGGCTAGTGTTTCTGACAATCCAGTCAACATCTGCTGCCCCAAAGATGACATCAATTCAAAAATTCCGTGCACATGCAGGGGGTGTCAATGAAGCAGTGTACCTCCCACTGAGTGACTCCGACAGCCAACTGCAGAGCAGACGCCACTCGGAGCTAGAATTCTCCCTGCTCCACCTGGTATGAAGCATTGAGCTCAAAATTTTCATCTGGACAGTGTGCCAGACGGATATGTGTATATGTATGCTCCTCTAATTATTGATCAATTTTTCAATCTTGATGCATCAGAGATGGATAGCAAGCGGAATAATGATTAAATTCTAGATTTGATAACCAATGAAGAAACATCATCAGCAACAACAATAGTTTCTGTCAGAATGAGCCAGGTGTTGTGGACTGATCTGACGGCTCTCACGGATTCTCGTACTCTCTGACGGAGAATCACACACTTCCCGTCGCCCAGGTAACGGGTTTTAGTGTCCTGGACAGATGTAGTGGCCTTCAAGTGCATATGGGACCACCTGGAAGCACATTGAATCACTGTAGAGCACACTGAGAGAAACATCTTCTTTGGGAATGCTGCTGGTGCACCTGAAGATGACAATGGAGTGAACTCAGAGATACACTGTGAGGCCATAATTGAGTGAGTTTGAAGATGCAATTGGAGACCTAGATTGAGTGGACTCAGAGATGCAGTGGGAGGCCATGATTGAGCAAGTTTGGAGATGCACTTTGAGGCCATGATCGAGCTAGTTTGGGGACCCACTTTGAGGCCATGATCGGGTGAGTCGGGAGATGCACTTTGAGGCCATGATGGAGCAAGTTTGGAGATGCAATTGCAGAGCAACATGGAGTAAACTCAGAGATGCACTGGGAGGCGGTGATCAAGCCAGTTTGGACATGCACTTTGTGGCTGAGATCGAGTGAACTCAGAGATGCACTCCGAGCTGTGTTTGAGCGAGTTTAGAGATTCACTTGCCGTAGGCTACGATCGAGGGATATTAGACATGTACTTGGAGGTGGTCAATTTAGAGGCGTTTGAAGGGAGGTGCGCCAGAAGCTGACACTTCATGCATAGGTTAGGTAACTCAATATCATGGGATTGTACAGAGGTGACTGTACCTTTGAAGCTCTGATGGAGAACTGCCGGGTGGCAGTTGATCTGTAGGGAGGTATTCCAGATGCTGAAGCAACAATCAGGGGTCAACTCGAAATCGAGAGAATGAAGGGACGACAGACAATCTTAGCTGAATGCCGCACTTGGCATATGCTGCACTCCATGGTAACTGATAATGATGGCATGGAGACATAGAGAGGGATGATATAACTTTGTGTTCTTGCAATGATGGTAGAGTTTTGTATGAGAAAGAGAGGGATGGGGGATGAAGATGAGAATGATATGGAGAATACGAGCGGACCTGCGAAATCAGGGGTACAACTTTCCGGAATTGGTATTGAAGACCTCCTATTGGTGTCATTACCTGGAGGCTCGCGACTTGGACATACGCTATTCGGGATGGTCAATTGACTGGCAGACGAAATTCTCTTAAGTCCCAGTCTCTCATGATGGTTTTCCCCATGTGCTCTGAGCTCTCTGATACTTGTGCTCAACTCTACCATCACCAAAGACCACGAAGTTAAATCATCCCTCTATATCTCTCCACGCCATGATCATTACCTAATACTGTGTACAGTATGCATCAAGTACACAATTATCCCAAGATCGACAGTCTCCTGCTCCCAGCCAGTTTACCATTCCCAGGCTGTTTCCCATCTCCCAGTGGATGATGTTGTACTCAACTCTCTACGTTCCCACAATGACAAGCCAACCAATGAATAGAGCCTCAGTGCCGGTGCACAACGCTCCAAATTGACCACTTCCAAGTACTCCTCGAATCTTGCTCGATCATCGTCTGTAAGTGCATCTCCAAACTCGCTGTATCACGGCCTGAAAGTGCATCTCTGTGTTCACTTGAAGTCGGCCTCCACGTTCATATCTCAACTCGCTCAATCACGGCCTCCAAGCACATCGTTATTGAGAGCCTGCGGGTGATTGGAGGTATAGGGGTAACAGCGGTGGGCTGAGCGACGGAGAGTACATATTCGGGAGACCACGGGGTAGTTTGACATCATCTCATTCTGATCTCTTCTGGATCTACACAAGTGCATGGATTCTCATGGCCGGGTAGCATCCTATCTTCTCACTTTTGTTCTAGGATCCATGAGCTAGAACTGTACTGTCTCACGAATTCAGCCTGGATGTCGCAAGAGCTGTTGTAGATTGTGGACTTGGGGCTCAATGATGTCCAGTCCCATCGAATCACCACAACGGCCTCCAAGTGGTACTTCTCTCGGTGGTTTCAATGGGCTTCTCCAGGTGCTTCACCAATCATGCTCGACAACCATCTGTGGCCAGAATGACTGTATGTTGATATATAGGGATACATAAATAATGCATGCCATATTCCAAGGTAGCGAATATTGTGACTGTAACAAAGGCAAATATGAGAGTTGAAATGCCGTCTACTTATGGCACCCTAAGAACCACTGCTTTCAGAATACCTCACCAAGTCTCCGGCAGTGCTGCGCAGCTGGTTCAGCTGCTAGGTAGGCATATGGCTTCCTGACCGATTTACATTTTGCTGCTGTACCGAATGAACCCATTCCAACATAAGTTCTTAGTTAGTCACATTGCCACACAGTTCGTTTGCAGTATGATGCTGACAGAACGAGCAGAAACAGCGAAACAGCAATCGGAGGGCGACATGCAATGCGATGTATGGTCTTGGTGCTGGGCGGGGAGTTATCTACCACTGAGGTGTCTCTGAAGGCTGTGACAGAGCATGTTCACCCTGACGTAGCCATTCTGCCGGGACGGAGATGAATCTTGCTCACGATCCACCGGTTTGGAAACAATTTGCAGGTTGGTCATACCCCTAACATCGAGGTTATTGAGGAGAATAGCCTATTGTACATTTCTGACAATGAAAATGAGCATTGATCAAAAAATAGAGAATATATAAGTGTATTACTATCTACAATTAGTGGACAATTAAATGTAAATTATACAATGTATATTGTAATGTATTATTAAAGAACAATGTTGTGATGAATAATACAGTACATAAAGACAATAGAAAGGTAGCAAAAATGCCAGAAATGATCCACTACAGCCAATTAATATATAAGTTGAGGATACACCAAGGGCAAAATTAGCATCTGCTGAGGGTAAAGGATGTTAGGTTTTGACACTGTCATACTGAACAAGTGATTTTGGTGTTGTGATTGTGAGGGGGGTGTCAAACTCAGAAGTATATATGCTTATGCATGGCCCTAGAATGTATGAATGATTATTGTGCAGATTTCCTAATCGAATTTTGTTTAGAAAAGTGATTGATAATATTCTTCGAAGTGTCACAAGGTCTCCGAATTCTTGCATTTCCAGCTTGCAATGTGGCGATTGTTTAGAATCTTTCGTCACCTGCTTTGTTGGTTGTGGTAATGCTTCGATCCTGCCCTGTCAAGTATGTTTCAATGGATCTCTAATATATTGCTTTGTTGCCTGCACAGAATTCTGTGAATGCTATTCTGCTGAGGCTAAAATGTAATCAACGTGGCAATTGTCTGAGGTATCTGGGCCTCATGTAGCATCGTTTGGTGTTGGTGATATATCTCTGATATTGTTAATCATGGTTTGTCAATGTCGGTTGTCCATGTGATTTGTTAATCCCTATTGTAACCCAGTTATAGTGGTGAGCCACCAAACACCCTCAGACACAAAGATGTACTGAGTATTTCTAAAAAAGAATATACGCTTCAGGAAAGCATATATCACAATGTCGCTGTAGTTTTTGAATCTCATAGTCATCTGCCTTTATTCATGTTCAACAAGGTGGTCTGCCTTCATGCTAGAGTCAACTAAGACAAATATTTCTGATGGAAATTCTTTGTGTTTCAGATGGAAGACTAAAGCTGGCAATTAAACTATTAACGTGGAGAGCTACCACCAGCTCTGAGCCGCAACCACTTACTGCCCACTATGGAAGTTCTTTATAGGTCTCGCAATGACCCCCAAGACATTTTGGGCATTGTTTGTAAATGTAATACTTTTTGAAGGTGTGGGGCTGCCGCTGCACAAAGCTAGTAGATTTTTATACAAATAATAATAGATATAGATATTACAAAAAGATACAATAATATTCCAGATTCGTATGTAACTGGTAAGTAGTTCTGATTGTTCCCTGCTAGATCTTGTTCTGTGTATTACCAGATCAATATGATCTCTTAATAGTTGTGTTTGAGGGTACATTCACCCATACTTCCACACTACGATCACATTGCTCTTGGCAGCATCATACTTTGCAACTTACATTTAATTGAATGTGCATGGTAGAGATTGCCCCAAATCACAAAGAGTATCATGCTCATGCAGCTGAGGAAGTAAAGTCTTACATTTCTGACAAGAATAAGGTCATGATTGCATGATATCATGTCAGATAATATTTCTGAACATCACTTCAACTTGGACATCTTACAACACATCAGCAAAATGTAATTATGTTACTGGGAGCCTCTGGAAGTGTCTGAGAGTTGTTGGACTAGAATCCCAGGGTGGTCAAATCCCAGAGTTGATTGGACTGACACAATGGCCTGCAGGCACACCTGGGAGCACCTGAGAGTGCCGGCGACATGTTACGGGGGTGTTAGACCTTAAGTAGCTATACTCCGTTGAGTATATACTAGAGCACACAGCCATAGATCCTATTCCTTACTTCAATCACATCCTTCCGAGCTTTCGTTGGTATATGTATTGTCCCTCTAGGACCCTTCTACTCAGAATAACATCCTATTCTTGGCCGTTCCTTTATCCAGTTTGATCAGACGAATAGAATCCTTAACCATATGTATCCATTTATCACCGGGAGGCCAAGCACAACGTAAACACTCGCCGGCTGCTTTCCTTCTTTGGATTTCGCTCTCCTTGATTCATTCAGTCTTAGAAAAGTCCTTGCTTTTTATCTTTCTCCATAATATCTTCTTTGTGAATTTGTGGGGGTTGACGTGATCGTTAATGGTCCTTCCAGAAGACTTAAACTGGGCAATACCTCGAAGCCTTTTGGACTCTTGAAGGAACTTTTCTCACTCTGTAAGTATTTTATCCTGCCGGCCCAGCTTGTTCTTCTCGGGTGTTTTGCTAACTCTTCGCATTGTATGCGTAGGAGAATGTACTATCTCGGATCGAATTCGATCATTCTCAACGTGTGCTACTAATCCTGATTCAAGTCCGATAATCGATGCTAGCCACCATACACACTGAGCCACGAAGACATATGGATTATCTCTTGTGAATGTGATAATCTTTTCGAGTGCGTATATGATAGTGTTCTTGTCGTTTTCGAAAGTAAAAGTCATTCGTAGACAATACTTTAAAGGTGCAGGGCAGGTGCTACACAAAGCTAATAGATTCAAGGTATAGAGTAATAGATGTAGGTATCATAAAAATGCAATAATAAATAAGGATCTTTCTCCGCTGATAGGTATTTTTCTTCTCCAGCTGTTCGAGCCCATCTTCTTCATTGCTGGAACAATGTGGTCTCTTTATAGTCCATTGGCTTACTCCAACTGGTACTATGATTTAATCCCTCAATGATAGCCACGTATCTATGCGTCTTACATTCACTGAGAGCCCCAGACTGTCACCGGCCACGCGTCCCTTTCGTTATCGTGTTCATGCATTATATCATATTGGCTCATACATCAGACCATAACTTGAACTTTTGACATCTTGTATCATTGGCGATCGGCAGTTGGAACGTCTACTCTTAGGTGACACGTCTGCGTTATTAATATCCAAGTGATATTTAATAACTCATAGTCTTGCGCAATATAGTATTCGCTGCTATGCCAACGTAGACTTTAATGCGTATAATCAACCTCATTGATTAACATTGCAGGACCAACGCAAACTAATTAAAGAATGATGTCCGCTTTTGGCTTTAGCCAATGCCATAAATCCCTCAGTTGCATGTGCTTAGGTCTTCATCATAACCCGGACGTGCCCCACATCCAAGAGGCTTGGAAACCAGAGATCCCTTTACTAGCACGACTGCAGTGCACATTTAGTGCCACCGCATATTATTCAAAGATGAATCTGGTTGGAAACATTGCGCTCAGCTGGGATTAACCCCTTTCGATCTGGCGGCAATGTTGGATCAACAAATCAGCTATTGCAGTACTTTGTTTTCAATGAATCCGCTAAGCCACGGGCTCATTCAATCGAGATGTGCTTAGTATGCCCCTGCTAAGGAACACACCGCATGGTAGCTTGGTATCATTACACTGCGACGAGAGAACTCGTAACATCACCCTCATCACTAAAATCGGTGCCCCAACGATGCTCCGTCGTAGAAAGTCGACTGCATATATTTCTTCCTGCATATCACGAGTATGCTTCTCTTTTAATCCTTATATCCTAATTTCTTTTCATATATCTTTCTAAACAACAACCATTCTATAACTGCTGGGTAATATTGCCATCTCTTATCTTTCCTTCTCTTAGACTTCGAGACCCATAACATCACCCCCTTCTTTAGGCGTGGTGACCCAACGCTTTTTGCCGTCATTGTGTACTGTAGCACAATTCATTTTTCCCAGTGGTACATATAAACTCATGATCACTTACTCGATTGATTCCTTTAGGCGCAGTTTATCAGGCTGTCGATGTATAATTGTCTTTCGTACAGAATAACTAATCGTCCATATACTCCCAAGGTCAATGTGAATACCATACTCGTGCATGGATTTTGTCTTGACTTAACATATTTCCATTTAATCCATTTACTCCAATAATTCCTTTACGCGTTGTTTTTTAGGCTGTCGATCTATCGTACTCTGATTGGTACATATAAATTACAATCACAATGGTTTCGGAAAGATCTCCAAATGTACAAGATATGTTCCAAACAATCGACTCTCTTCGCCGTAACTGTACCACCCGCAAGAGGGTTGGAGAGGACAGATTAGAACATGCCCGATATCATTTATTTATTTTTCCCAAAGTCTCGACCCATAATCTCATTTATAATAACCACTGAATCAACTCACACTCTACTCGAGCCTATTGAATAAAGTTTCAAAAGGTACCAAGCATAAGCTGTTCTATCTCCCTTGATCATTACTCGATCAATTATGTTGCATAAGATAAAGGGTATCTTAAGTCCTCGTAAGCGAGAGTACCTGGAAGTAACATAGTATACTTCCGTCTCTATATTAAAGAAGCCCTGTCATACTACTGTAATTTCTTTTAATAGTATAGATAGGTGTTACGTAACTTATCATCATCTTAATAGTTATTTTAATCCGAAGTAACCCTATTCATAATTGTAATTAAATTTCACAATACGAGTAGGTAATGCTTGATTTTTTGTATGATGAACATAGCCATAAGAATACCTGAAGACATCATAGATGTCCTCGTTTCTTTTTTGCCAAAGTTAATTTGAACACCGATGAGAATACTCGAAGACATTTTAGCTTGTTCCCATTTCTCTTTGTCGTAGGTGATTCGAATATCAATTCGAATACCTGAAGACAATGTAGCATGTCCTCGTTTCTCTTGATTAAAGGTAAGTCGAATGTCGATGAGAAAACCTGAAGACATCATACATGTCCTTCTTTCTCTTTGTCGAAGGTCATTCGAATTCAGATTAGAATACCTGAAGATGTCACCCACATCCTCGTTTCTCTTAGTCGAAGGTGATTTGAATATTGCTGAGAACACCTGAAGACATCATACATGTCCTTGTTTCGCTTTGTCGAAGGTGATTCGAATTCAGATGAGAATACCTGAAGAGCATGTGGTGTGACCTCGTTTCTCTTTGTCATAGTGATTTGAATCTCTATGAGAATACCTGAAGACAACGTAGCTTGTCCTTGTTTTTCTTGGTCGCAGGTGATTCGAATGTCAATGAGAATGCCTGATGATACCATCCGCAGTATCGTTTCTCTTTGTCGAAGGTGATTTGAATATTAATGAGATTACCAGAGAATACCATACGTATTATCGTCTCTCTTGATTGAAAGTAATTCGAATATCGATGAGAATCCTGATAATACCATCCGCATTATCATTTCTCTTTATTGAATGTAAAATCAAAAATAAAATTGGATATTTTTACCCCGTTCTTTGTATGGCGATTTCTCCGGACGCCAGTGTAAAACATCACTCTTTTCTCCTTCCCTACCGAAAGCATTCAGTTGAAAGTAACATTAATCAAGGTGATATTTCGAAAATATCTGTAAAGGTAATATTCACGAAATAATATACCAAGGTAATATCAATGGTGTACTATCGAAGATATAAATTACCAAAGTATTATGCCAAGGTAATATTAATGAAGTAATATCGAAGATATTTATTACCAAAGAAATATAAGAAGGAAATATCAACATAGTAAGATCGAAGATATTTATTACAGAAGTAATATAAGAAGGTATTATCAACGAAGCTGTATCGAAGATATTTATTACCGAACTAATATAAGAAGATAATATCAACTAGGTAATATCAAAGATATTTATTACCAAAGAAATATAAGAAAGTAATATCAATGAAGTAATATTGAAGATATTTAGTATCGAAGTAATATAAGAAGCTCATATGGAAGATGTAATATCGAAGATATTTATTCCCGAAGTAATATACCAAGCTAATATCAACAAACTAATATCGTAGATATTAATTAACGAAGTACTATTCGAGGATACTAAACAGCCACCATGGAATTAGTGGTGGTAGCATTGAATGTACTTCACGCCAAGATCATTTACGTCAGCTGATGATCTTTTAAAACTTCTGAGGAGTGACATCCTAGAAGTCTAACGCAACTATCCCATAGTCTACATTTGAACAACACTCGCTCGATTAATACCGGGCTACTGATTTCGCTCAATGGCATCCCGTAGCTCAACATCGTGCTAATCCTCAAACCATTTCTGAGACTCTGCCTGCTTTGACTCGCTGTTCAATACGTAAGACAACCATTCGTCTTCTACCTATGGTTCTTTGTATTCTTCTGTTCTTTTGTCAGAATCCTTGTGATTCAAACCTTCTTCCTTCTATTGTTGCTTAGTTTCTCTAATCTCTCTTTCGAATATTTTCTCATAATATTCTGTGGCCGCATCCCAGCCATTATCAGGCCTTTCCAGAAGCCCTTTGTTATAACTGTCGGTATAACCGCTGCCTTTTCCTTCATTATACATCCTCACAATCTCGACTTGTATATTTATCGATCGTTGCATACGCAATTTGAATAGATTCTTCGAACTTTTGAATCCATTCCAGGGATGCCGACCAAACATTGTTCTCCCAAAATGTGTAATATCGCATGAGCATAGATTGCTCAATACGATTTCGTAATTGAATCATTATTACAGACAATGCCATAATGATTAATATATCGAAAAATCGCTCCGTCGGAGAATAGGTAATATCTACCACTGGCTGCATTTTACCGATGCTTTATTGTCTTCGCAATAACGCGACTCAGTTTTATCGTTCTCTTTGTAGTTGCAAGTCCACTTGTCTGCCCATGATTGGTATTGTTTCCAGTAATCTCTGAATACTTGATCGTCGACCTTATGCAAATCTTCGTTGATTGCTGACTGGCAATAGTATTCAACCCAAGGTTTGGATGTCACGGGTTCTGGGTGGAATATTGGGTTACTCCAATCGTTCTCTGGTTTTTCAAAAAGATTTGGCTCTATCGAACCGAAAATATTCAGGGGTTCGTGTTCAAATAGATTACGTGTATATCTGGCTAAATCAAATATGTTGATCATATAATTATCTTCCCCTGAAATTTAGGACCTCAGTTGGGTCAGATTAGATCACGTTATCGGTACGATATTGTATCTCTTGCTTCCGACTATGAGATCCTTGGTAATCCGGAGTGACGTATTTAGGTTGGTGTTACGGGGGTAACAACACCTCTTGACAATATACCTAATATCCTGTATATGTACTTAGATGCGTACGGCCGTAGATCCTATTCCTTATAATGAGTCGTCGGAGGATTCCGTGGAACTAGTCTCCTC
>Ga0307514_10000554_pt1 | contig 71685 bp, 75 predicted proteins | sample 16_EM_MG_FD_203088 | JGI IMG/M metagenome (GOLD analysis project Ga0307514, IMG submission 203088) | Populus trichocarpa ectomycorrhiza microbial communities from riparian zone in the Pacific Northwest, United States - 16_EM | ecosystem: Host-associated > Plants > Roots > Unclassified | place...
TATCCGTCCGTCGCCGTCCCGCCTCAAAATGACGGCGCCGTTTCCGTCCTACCCTCGGACGGACGGCGTTTGGCCGTCCCGTCCCGTCTTGAGTAATTTCGGACGGACGGGACGGTTGAGAACACTGATGGTATCATTACTGGCTATGCTATAAATTGGAGACGTCAAACACATACTAAAGGAGAATACATGGACTGGAAGGATTGACAGATAAGGGCCTAGGTCCGAAGTAATCGGCTATGGGGTAGTGGGGATCATGACCATTTCAAGATGACAAACTATACCTCACAATCCTGACCTCATTTGACTCCACAATGCCAGCTTTTTCCCAAGACTTCATACATTCAGCTGCACAAATCACATCATCCCCTAAGCGATGGAGGCGATCTGAGATAAGCAGCTTCGAACTACTAAATACCGTTTCAACCTCAGCGGACATGGCAGGTATAGAATGAAGGGAGTGTGCCATCCTAGCAATCTGGGACCAGCGAGGGGTGTTCAGGCGAGCCTGCCAGAAGGCAATGAGATCTGGAATCTCATCTTCAGCTGGTGAGTCTTGAACCTGGAAGAAAGCCCATACAGCCTGCGGGTTTTTAATAAAACAGCCCGAGGCCTCGTGGGCTTTGAGATTACCGGCTCTGCCCGGCCGCCTCAAAGCCCGCCTGAAAGCCCTCGGGCTGGCCGGGCCCGTTTCGAACACTGTATGGGTGTGTAGCTATCGAGCTCTGTAGGTCAGGTTGAATATGGGAGACTATTTCAGTATTTGATTGTCCCTAGGTATTGCAAAATCGGAATCTTTAAAAGGCGAGGGGCTTGGGTTCCCAGATAGCTCGATGCTCCATCGGCGTCGAAGCGGATGGAAAAATCGATGTCTAGTTAGAGGAAATCATTGGTCGCAGGTATCTAAAGTCGTGGGCTGTATGTAGTCCAAGAAGGAGGGGAAAAATTCTGTACCATCAATCCTTTGTGGCATCCGACAGCGTTGGAAGCAACGTACACAGTATGTGATCTGTTCCCCGGGGTGATAAGTCAGTTGAAAACAATAGCAGCGTGCAGCATGTGCTCAGGGTATCAAGCGTAGACTCCAAAATTTGCGATGCCACACTCACGCACCACTATTTGCAAGTCTTGCGATGGAAGATAGCGATTTCCCTGAGCGAAAAACCCCTGCGAGCTTGTGGGTCCGTCTGGTAGGTAGAAAGTTATCAGTTGGAGCGATGTACTCATTGGCCTATTCGACACACGGCGGGATAAGATTATGAACATAGGTAGATAGGTAAACGGAATTGTAAAGGCCCGGATGACACCACGGAGTGCTGTCAATACATACGTTCCTGTATCGTCCGCGAATTCAGTAGCATTTGGCTAGCATATTGGTTGACGTCCGCGAGTTAATGCACAACGAGTTCCGATATCGATTGGCCTGATATACAACAATGTAAGGCTCAAACGGACGAGATGGAAAGAGTGATAGGTGCAGTTGCTGAGATGTTGCAGCAAAGCACGAGTTGCTCCGTTCCATGCCAAGATATCCCGCCATCCACCACAAACCGCAACGACATTCACGAACGCCTCACTCGCCCCTCTGATTCCCTCCATTGTTCTTTCACAAAATCATGACAGTATCACCATGCCAAGACTTTGAAATTTTCTGTCTGCTTCAATGAATACTTGGCGCACAAGTAAGAGTTCAGATGCTCATGTCGGATTCGGGTGGTACGCTGAATGGAGTTTTTTATAGCAGTAATCCACGTTTCGCAAACACTCGACTTCCTTTCAATGTACCTATCTTCCCATGCATCGTAGCAGAAAACAGGTGCAGCCTGACGGAGCACAGGGCACAAACTGCAACACAAACACTCTGGCCCGCATACCGTACCTCCCAATCCACACCACAACCGAATAGCATTAGGGTAGAAGGAGGGGAGCTCCCCCATCTAGCCGGCCATCTGGAGGGGGAGGGAATTAGGTACTGCCATACTCTAGTTAGAGTATATGTAGAATAATTAAAATAAAAAAACCGAAGAGCATTCCATCAACGAATTCCCACGAAAATTGACTTTTCAAACCCCTTACACCCGCCTCGCTCCAATTTACATCACTGAAACCTCTCGGGCGATCTTTCGCCGCTTAGCCTTGAAGGTAGCAATGACGGTGGCTTGTTCGAATTAACTCCTCCTTGCGTTCAGCACTTTCAGCAGCTTGGGGACTAGTTCCTCGAGACCTTTCTCGCGTTGTGAATGTGGTCCTTGGAGGGTGCCAGTGGTGGCAGAGGAGACGACGGAAGTTTTAAAGACCGGATGAAGGCTCGAGGAAACGAGCGGCTCCCCGTGACTACCGTACTAGTTGCGGGAGTGGTGGAGGTTGAGGAATTCCAAAGAAACGCAGGATTTGGGGAGCCACTAGTCATTGGGCGATGGTTGTAGAGGGTTGGCGGGAGTGAGGAGGAGCGGAAGGATCTCTGGGCACCTCTTTCATGCGAGATCAATGGTGCGTGTTCAAGTTCACGGCTGAACGACCGAGGATGTGGAATAGACGACTGGTATCCGACAGTGGTGTGGCTTGAGGAATCATCCATGTTGGAACTTTCTAGTGTCGTTAGCCGTTAGCTGTCTTTGGCTACCACGGGTGTGAGGGACTACCGATGGTGGTGATGGTGGTGGTGGTGGTGGTGGTGGTGGTGGTGGTGGTGGTGGTGGTTGAGTCGTAGTTGTCAAATAAAATGACGGGGGTTCGGGCTATGTTTTGGTTGTTGAAGGGAATGTGCGTGGCGGCTTGGGCTTGTGGAGGATTAGAGGATGTCGATGCACCGGCGGAGGGTGAGAGAGGGTGATGGAGTACTCGAAGAGGTTAAAGGGAGGAACTCATCCGTGCTGGGCTTAGCTGGGGTTTGTGGGTGGTGGCGCGAAAGGAAGTAGCTATAGATAGGGGAACCGCCGGGTTTAGATTCATCGAGTCTGAATAGGTCCCCCTTCATCCTGCGTGGTTCTCTTCGTCAGTTCAGAACGTCCATTCCGGGGCTTTTTGGAGAGTGGGTGACAAGAATAGAATGTTCATTGGCTGGAGGTATTTTATTATTTTGTTTTGGCCAATGGCAGCGACGATGTTGTGTGAGTAGGGCGCAGATGCGAATGACGTTATCTGTTTCCTGCTGTGCCGCAGTAGCTGAGGCTTGCGGGTCAACGGGTTGCCCTTAGGAAAAGGTACCGAGGCCTGTGTGTAAATTCGCTTTTGGAGGCTGAAATTCCGACTGTAGGTACTAATGTGCTCCGTTTCGTTTGCTGTGTCTTCAGTTGTGATACTGCTACTCGGCGTGGCGTGTTGCCAGCACCAAACCATGTTATACACTTTAGAGTACCATCGCCTCATCCGAGAAAGCCTTAAACCTAGCTTATGTATGTATGTAAACATTTAGACGGCCGCATATTGCCTCGCTCTTCTGTTGCTCTCGTCAGCACCCCATACCGCAACTCAAACGTCAGGTAAGCTGACAGTTGCCAGCTTCATTCTCTCCCCTATGCCTCCCTACCTCCTTCCCTTTCCAGCAACCCACGTTTTCTCGCTCTCTCTCTACCCTCTACCTCCTTCTCTTCCCGACCATCTGCGTCATCTCACAATAGAATGCAATACACCCTCTCACGTACGATGGCAGCTATTGTAGGAAAAGAAGCACGCTGTCGACCACAATATATTGGCAGGGTGCCGTCAACCTCTCGAAGAACTGCTCATTCTGTCCGTGTAGAAGAGAATATGGGATCGTCTTTCTCGGAGGTAAGTCTTGTCGTTTTTTCCCTACTGTGCTCATCTTCAAAGCCCGAACTGTCCTCAAAGAATCCGGATGCAGAGTCTTCGTTGGGAATGGATCTTGTAAGTCCCTTCTCGTCGTTTTGCCACTACTATGCTAATATTTTAAAGGAAGAATCGTCCTTGAAGAATCTTGGGCCAGAGGGTGAGTCATCTTTGGGAATAGACATTGTAAGTCCCTTCTCATCGTTTTTCCACTACTATACTCATATTTTCCTAGATCAACGTCATGCTTGACGCAATTTTCTAAGAACAGGCTATCTTCAACATTCATTATCACATATGCTTCCGCGAATGGCAGAAATTATCGCCCAACTTCAAGCAGGAGACCACGGAATCTTCGTTCAGTGTCCCAGCAAAGATTACCATGCCCTCGACTGAAACAGACAAAGGAAGGCGAAGTTCTTCTATCTCTCGTAATGTATAGTCAGCGTGCCCATGCCTGTACACGAGTGAGTGCGTCTATAGAGAATTCGGACATTCAATTGTGCTTGTAGCCGACGGCATGGGACTTAGATTCAACTCGGTGATGTTGGATCGGCCACCTTCCGCCCCACGGTCCCTCATTACTGTGCAGACGGTAAAGAAGGAGACACGTCGGTTAAACCAAAGCGAACCCGGCCGCAACATGGTGCCTGGCCCTCAATCGTGATCGAAGCCGGAGCCTCGGAATCAGCAGCACTTTTGGAGTTTGATGCACACTGGTGGCTGCGGGAGTCTGCTGGACAGGTCACGATTGTGGTTTGATTAAGATTACCCGCTCTCCAAGGAGCATCCGTATTTAAGAACGGCAAGGTCGATTCTTGAATACCCAAGCTCCTTCAAGAACTACAGGGTCAAGACGTTTTCATTAATTGCTCAGTTAATCCTCCACTAGCATCCGGTCCATTCATCCTCAATTTCGAAAAGCTTTTTGATCGTCCACCAGTTGCCAATTAACACGACAAGACAGTGTTCCCAAGCGGCCCGGCCTCCATTTCCAAAGCCTGCGCTAGTGGCGGCAGGCCTGAAGAAGCCGGAAAAGCCGGAAAAGCCTGTAGGTCAGCCTGAAACCTCGCAGGCTGCCCGGAGAAGCCTGCAGGTAGGCCGGAAAAGCCAGAAAAGGCCTCAGGCCGGCCCGGCCCTCATAAAAAGCCGCCGTTAAGGCCGACCTGGCCGCTTAGGAACACTGCGATATTGTCTTCACCACGTAGCAGCTCTCGCAATTTGGAGATCATATCTTTTTGTTATTGCAAGGCTGGTAGAACGCGTATGATGAGCTACGACGATAGCTGGGACGATAGCTGGGACGCATTAATACTTCTACTATTACTACTACTACTGTTGAATTAAACTTTCGTGCTTGTTTGGTGTTGCGTGTATCACGTGCTGTTGCACGTGACCTACTTTACTTTGACTTTTTAGCTTTTACTTCTTTTTAGACTTTTGCAATAGTCATCAATCAAGACAGAACCTTATTCTTCAACAACTACTGCTTCTTCTTTTACATGTCTTTTATATTTTTTTACACACTGACGGGTGGGATACAGTTACTATTGTCGTATTTTTTCTTTGAAGTTGTTGTGCTACTTTTCGATCAGGCTGGTCAGGGGTGTTTGCTTTCTGTTCCTGTCTGCCGCGAAACGGGCATTGTATATACCCTTTCTTACTACTGCAGCGGCGACGACAAAATAATTTCTAAATACACTTCTTTAGCGATACTTACGGCACCGTGATACTTCCGAAGTCAATGCTCGACGCTTTAATCATCACTACTTTTCATACACAATGATACACACTGTTCGAAACCGTCTTTGACGTTTTGAAGCCAACCCCCGGGGCTTTAAGGAAAGCTTGGCTAGCGTAAAATGCGGTGATGCGGAAAGGACGATAGATGTTGACAATGGAGTATGTCGGCAATGAGTATGATAGGTAGCAGCCATCCGCCAAATTTCTGTGTTGCATTCAATGGTGAAGTCGATGTCTATTGAACTATCTAAGCGAGAGCATATGCCTTTATACACATGAACAGTCTGGAGGTCTGTGGAAGTCCATGAAAGTTCATGGAATGGCAACACCAGTTGTTACGATATGGAAGTTGGGGAGAACCGTGTGATTGTATTCTATGGTACAGAGAAGAGAGAAGGAGAAAGACTCGAGATATATGGACGAGACATCAGCCCCTGCAGCAGTCGCCGTGTATCAGATCTGTAACATATCTCCGGCACAAGTATACCTGTAACACCAGTGGCGGAACCGGTGGCGAGTGAAAATTTGTGTATGAGTCTTACAGTTACATTCTGTGTTGCGAGTGTAAAGCGGAAGAAATCTATCGAACTATCTAAGGGAGAATCTGTGCCTTTATTTGACTGTTCTGGTCTCGATTCATATCCGGTAGACGCCTCGCCGTTCGAAGGGCAATGGTTGATAACTAGTTGTCAATAGCAAAGGGGGAATCGTAATGTGCATGCGGCTGCGAGTGAATAAGGTGCGGGGTACTTGACTTGGAGGCGCACTTGTCATCTCTATCTCTTCATGTGCTGCATGTGTCAATTCATTAGCATAGAATTGAGTTAGTTGACAGGGTGTCTTCCACCTGTATCCATTTTAACACTGTCTCTTGGGATTTAATTATACCTCTATCTTGTGCAAGATATATGTTCCGTCCTATACGCAACTTGTGCCCGTTCGTGAAAAAAGGGACGCGGATCGCGGCGCTGCAGATGCTTCAAAAATAATCTGAAGTGCTCTGTTTATTGTCACAAAGAAGACTATGATTGTGGCAATTTAAACCCTCTGACCGAACGCACAGCGATATCCCTCATGCCACGAGAATCTTGGGAGGTATCGGACGATTTAGCGGAAGAGGAAGACAGTGTTAGTGAACTCGAGTGCAAGTGTCTGTGGTCACACGAGATCAAATTCAGACCCGCAGCAGGAGAAAAGTACATGGTGGTGAGGAATTGTGATATATAGCTGCAGCGATGGTAAAAGAATGAGATATCTAGAAACTCAGAGAAATTTATAGTTGGATGTATGGACAGCTTTAGGTTAGTTCGCAAGTTCGTCAATTGGATCCAATTCGTAAACCGGACAAAAATATCGTGAACCGGATGTGCAATCTTGCGAACTGGAATTATCGCCGTTCGGATGGAACATATATGCTCCGTCTCATGGGCGAACCCCCCAGTTTGCGAACTGGGGAGAAAATTTTGCGATATTTTGACTAATTCGCGAATTGGAACTAAGTGACAAGCTAACGAACTTCCATACTTCCATACAGCCTTCAATACGAAAAGCTTAGAGATGATGGGTGGTGGGTGGTGGGCGTGCTATGGTACTGGGGTTGGTATTGGAGTTGGTATGACTTTAGTGCCAGATGTATGTGCAACTTAGTATAAGTAGTCAGGCTCCACCGAGAAGTAGACATCGTCTTCAACTTCAAACACAACAATATGCCAGCAGTAGAGTGTACAGTCGATGACAGTCGTGATAAGTACAGCACCATACAGTTCGATACTCTCACCCGTGCTGAAGAGTGGGGTGTTTCAATCTTTATAGGCATGATTAAAAGCTTTCGTCGCTCAGTGAAGCAGGTTGGGCTCGTGACATGCCATCAACTACAAGGTACGATGAAGTGCTCCCAAATACAGTCTCAAACTTGGAAGCTGGCAAATAAATTCGCAATATTTTTGACCAGCTCACGAACTAGCGCCGATTTATGAACTGGGCGCTTTAGTTCGCGAACGGGCACGGTTCGTCTATCGGAGAGAACATATATCAAATCAACTCTGGACTTGTCTGTTCGGAGTGTGGCTAAGTAGATGTCAAACATGGGAGCAATCATGCTATATCACTCCAAATGAGTGATAACAGATGAGTTACAAGCTCAGAGCACCACGGCAAAGAGATAATCACTTTCTCAGAGGTTTCCTCCCTTGGCGCAACATCCCCATCCGTCGCAAAACATGCAAGGTTGCTGCTCTCAGCGGAAATGTCGTAGTTGCAAATATTCCAGTGCAGGGGTTAATGAGATTTCTCCACTCCATCATCAAAGTTGTGAGCTAAGGTGGAACCTTGAAGCTTCGATCGCCGAGAATTTCTACTTACCTGTATTCATCATATATCTAGGGTAGTACGCCGCAAATCCCGACGCTCATTGTACCCTCCCCTGTTGTGAGTAAATCCCGCACGAGATACTTTGAACCAAATCCGAACTGCAGAGCGCTTGAATGGAGGCAAGTTGAACGAAGCATTAGTTACAATTTGTTGACCGGAAGCTGAAAGATGGAAATGCGCCTTGCGCAGCGTCTAAGCCACCACTGTCCAACCATAGGGCAGTGCAGTCAGAATCTCGGAAGTTATGCCAGGCAGGGGAAACTTACAATATAAGGATCAACACCCGCTGCCAAAATCGTGTTGAATGCGAGAGATGTCCAGTCGACCGTTCCTTGCTGGTCAAAGCCTCCGGAGACTGGAACTATCACCTCCGATATTGTTAGCACTGATAGGGTCAAGTAATGAGGTGCTACTAACTGAATATCTTTAGCGGATGTCACTGCGGGAAATATATATGCTGTGTTGCCTTTTGGTACTGTCAGGCTGCCATATATCGGGTGGACTAAATAATTTGCAAAGCGCTAGAACAAGGGGGAAATGCATGCGTAAATAGATCTAAGCTTAAACTTAATTCTGGGGCAACATGATACAATCCCAACAGAGCGTAAGGTAGCATAGGAAAATTCGGGCGATCGAGCACATTATATCGGTAATGTTTTGGGGTAAAATCTGTGACTCGGCAGCTGATGAGTTTAATTGTACGTACTGTTATAATTATTGATTGATCAAGGCCAGTTAGGAAGTTGCAAGACTGAAAGTTACCTATAGGAGGACATGAGATCTAAATCAACTTGCACGAGCTCCTGGTGGACAAGTAGCAAAGTTTCAAAGGTTGAAAGTTTAAATGTGAAACGAATGTATTCGAACGTTAATTCACACCAAATAGCCGACAAAGAAAGCCCTGTCTTGTTTCATGTGGTGTGCGGGATGATAGATGAGTTTGAAGAATTTGCTATTGAGAAAGTAGAAGTTATATCTATATAACCACTGTTGATTCCCCATATCATCTCTGCTGTTTAAGTGGGCGACAGTGCTGTCGAGTCATAGGCTGTGAACATGTCTGCGTTGCACTTTTCCGCATTGAGACAGGTTTTCCTACTCTGACTTCACCTCACCTCACTCTTGACCTCTGTCTTCACTCCTTCACTATTTCGACCTCTCTCTTCGCTCCTCCACTATTTTGTCGCCGTCTTCCCTCCACTCTTTCTTCTGTCACCATCTTCCACGTCCCTCTTCTCTCCTTGTCCCCTCGCCTTAATTTCGATATCGAGATATCCACAACACCGAGAATGTCAAACCTACCTCGTCCACCTGATCACGTCTGTTGCATCTGCAACTCTGCTTTCCAGTCGCAGTCGGATCTCACAACACACCAAGCGGCCTGCCTCAATAAAACTCCGATCTCGGTTCTTGTCGCAAGATTAAACAAGATGCCTCTTCCCATCCCCCCGACTACCCCTGGAGCAAAAACAAAGGCACATGCTACTTCTCGTCTCAAGGTGTCGTCCGTTACCCAAGAACAAAGCAAAGAACAGATGCGGTCCGCAGCGCCCGCGAGAAGGCCCTCGCAATCCTTCGCGCCTGTTGCTTCGGTGCCTCCTCCGCGGCCGCTCGCTTTGGCAAGGCCTTCAAATCCTTTCCCCCGACCTGCCGTGCCTATAGCAGCAATTTCAGAAGCAGCTCCATCTACACCTCCCGCCTCAAGAAACCTACCGAAAGTGACCGATGCTCAAACATCCGCCCAAACTCCACAAGAACCGAACCGCAGTCGTTCTTCCGGTGCTTCTCCGCGCATTGATTCTGACGAAATAGAGCGTCTGGGCGCCTTCCCAATCTGTAGCTCTTGCCGCCGAGCCTTTCTGACTACTGAGGCGCTTGATCACCACCTCCGAGAGAGCCCAAAGCACAAAAGTCGCGCTCGCGCTGTGCCCACAGAGCAAATTCCTATCCGGTGTCAGCGGTGTGATAGCAGAAAGGTCTACATGAACGAACACTCCTTGGAGCAACATACCAGGGAGAAACACTTGCATACCTTTCAGCCTCAGACCGAAGCGCAAGCCGAACGCACAATCGATCAGAATCCGATAACTCCTCTAATGATGGAACCGACTGCGAAAGCCGTTCGGAAGAATTCGACGGTAGCTATTTATGAGGGTGGTCATGGCGTGAAGGCGACTGGTGGAGTGGACGCCACCGTGGAAGCGCCTCATCCGAAGCAAGCCAAGGCGAAGATTCTCGTGGATCCAGTCTCTGGGGAAGCACCTCGTTCAAAGAAGCAAGACGAGGCGAAAGTTCTCGCGGATACAATCTCTGGGATGAACGCCACAGGGGAAGCGTTTCATGCAAAAATGCAAGTCGAGGCGAAGGTTTTCGCGAATCCAGTCGCTGGTGTGGACGCCACGGCGAAAGTGCAGAAACAAGGCAAGGGGAACGTCATTGCTACCTTGAATCCTGCTGCCTCGGAGTTTGAGCCTGGAAAAATGATTAAAGCCATTGGAAAGGTTCACTCTACTAGAGCTGTGGCTGATACTCCAATGGTTGGTACGGACAACAGCGATCAACTACATCAACAGATATTGCACAGTCCTCCTGGCCAAGGCAACAATCTTCAGCCCGGTGTTTCAGCAGAGGATATCATGCCGAATAATCTCGTTGGACAGCTGCCCCAGTCTCTGGAGCGGAAGGAGTCACCAGCAAGCAAATCGGTGGACTCGGGTGTTGAATTTGGGGATATCCAAACGATAATCTCGGTTCCGGAAAAAGAGGACGGAAGCAACCCGGCAAAGCGTCACAACATTGGCCCCCTTCCCCAGTCCACCCGAGCCGAACGCGCTGCTTCAAGCGTCGCATCGACAACGTCTAGGCAGGGGATCATGGCTAGGATTGCCTCGTTCGTAGCCGGATCTGCGGTGAAAGTGGTCGAACCCGGTGCAGAAGTTGAGTCCGATGACCAGTCCATGGAATTGGTTCCGGCCGATATTTCTCCACAGGTTGACATTTTTGTGCAACTCAAAGCTGTGTCCGGAACGCCTTGGACCTCAATCACCTACTTGGGCAACAAATGGTCGGTCATTCCAGTCGATCACCGCCAGATCCATCTAAAGATTTTGCGAGAACTTTGTCACAGTCCCGGTGAGCTTTTGAGATGCAACTTCACTCTTGAACCCTACAAAGATGAGATCATCAAGTTCATGCAGAAATGTTACACTTGTCGTCGTAAGTATTCCATAACTCAAAATGTCAAATTATAGTTCTAAGTTACTATTAAGACAACTATTTGACAACGGAATGTACAATACATCCCGGTATTTGCAAACAGGAATTCAACATAGAGACCAGAAAGGTTGAACGCCACTACAACTGTTGTAAGGGCGTAGATCTGAACAAGCAGAAAGGTCGCAAACCTGGTTGTACAGTCCTCAAATCTCACAACTTCGAGGACTTTGAAGAGCTCGGCAACAACTATGCTTTCATCGCCGCACCACACCCGGAAGCTGGTCAAAACAAGCATAAAGCCGTAGTTCTAGACTGCGAGATGGGCGGAACCCATTTCAACCGCAGCGAGCTGATTCTTGTCACCGCTGTCGACTTTTTTACTGCCGAGGTACTCATCAACAACTACGTTATGCCATCTGTGCAGATTTTGGACTGGCGCACCGAGTATTCCGGCGTCACTGAAAATCATATACGTGAGGCTATCGCAGAAGGAGAATGCATTGATGGCTGGAAAGAAGCTCGCAGCCTTCTCTGCACTTTTATCGACACCGATACCATCCTCCTGGGGCACTCGCTCAACAACGACCTCGACCAACTCCGGTTGATCCACTTCCGTGTCGTTGACTCCTCCCTAACCATCCCCAGGCTTCTCAACCAGAAACACAGCGTCAAAGCACTGTGCGCGGAGTTGCTCGGAGCCACTGTCCAGCGAGGAGGTAAACACGGCCACGATTGCCTCGAGGATACCCTTGCAGCGAGAGAACTAGTCGTCTGGTGTCTCCGAAATCCCGACGCCTTCATAGCCAGGCAGAAACAAAGCAATGTGGAAAAAGCAGCATTCGAGGAACAGATTCTCCAGAGAAGGGAACAGGAAAAAGTGGCAAAGCGCCAAGCGGAAGACAAGTTGGCGGAGGAAATCGTCAACCGTGGAAAATGGGATCCGGAGCAGCGGAGACTGCTGAAAGCGCTTTTGGATACGGGAATCACGTTTGAAGCTCTGTCGCAGGAGATCCTAAGGGTCGAGCAGGAACGAGAGGCCGAGACTAAGTAAGGGGTCGGATGTATTTCGTGCGATGCTTTATACTCTGTCTCTGCTCATTTCGGGGAAACTTTAACTTGGTACTACTGCGGAGGAGTGGATAGGATGTGAGGGTTTTATTCGTCACTATTTGCGAGCGATAGTCTGTGGATTTTCAGGATACGCAGGCTTACTCACTGGCTTGTACTGAGCGTCTATACTATCGCATCTGTCTGTCTATCTATGGTTTACATCTACTTTCCTGCAGAGTGTTGTGAATTCTGTGAATGATAAGCTCGCGTGCCACCAGCCCCTGTGCAAGCACTCGGGTAGTTGAATGAGTAAACAGTAGTGGGAGTTGTGATCCCGCAACTATGTGCCTCCGAACCTTGGGTGCAATGGAAGCGCGTGGTGCCAGACGCAGCGCGCCTAAGGTTGCTAGCCGTACATACATCCGTGAGACCAACCGCTTCAGAAACGGCGGAATCACAGGACTGCACGATTCGGATACTCATCGATCTGCTAGATCTTCGGTCGCCCCGAATGCACGCCGTCTGCAAGGGACCCGATCCCAACCCCAACTCCTCGCTGCGTTGCGTATGCATCCATCCGCCCGAGGAAACCCGTCAGAAACGTCGGGTGCTGGCAGTTCATAAGCGAAGCTTGGCTTCACTTACCCTTGTAAGAAGCTCCACGCAGTATTACTCGAGTAGTTCTCGCACGCATCATTGCCAGAGACCCGTAACGCTACGTCCAACCCATCGTTATCACCGTATAATTATACCCCCCTCTCCGCTCCTCCTCACAACCACCCACAGCTCCTCCCCACAACCACCCACAATGAAACTCCTTCCTTTTATCATGCTTGCAGCTGTCGGGGCGGTAGCCCAAAATTGCGGCCCCAACGGTGACGACGAGATCTGCCCTCCGGGTGAATGCTGTTCTTTCTGGGGCTGGTGCGGCGTCATCCCTCACTCCTTCCCGTCGTTCTTTACTAACCTTCTCAGGTGCGGAAAATCCACTACTCATTGCGGCACCGGGTGTCTAAAAGAATATTCCGGCCCAGGTTCGCCATGCAGCATCGTACTTCGCTCTTTCCTCTCCCTTCTTCGCCACGCAACTAAAACCACAGAAGACCACCACCAAACCCACCAAACCCACCACATATCCCTCGTCAGTCCCCACCATCGATACCTGCGGCCCGCCGGCGGGAAAAAAATGTCCCGGCGCCGGACCTGGGGGATATTACTATCGCTGTTGTGTATTCCCCCTCCTCCCTGCGTTTAAACACAGCCTAACATACCCCAGAGCGCTAACGGCCACTGCGGCCCCAAAAACCCGCTGCAACCAGCCGCCGAGTATTGCGGCTCCGGATGCCAGGTTGGATACGGCTTAGACTGCAACCCGAATAAACCTGTACCGCCGCCGCCACCGCCACCGGCAGGAACGGTGGGCGCGGGAATGAATTGTGGCCCGATTGTTAACAAGAAGTGTGCGAAGGGGTTGTGTTGCTCTGGAAGCAACTTTTGTGGAGTTGGAGAGGAGTATTGTGCTGAAGGGGAAGAGGGGAACTGGTGTCAGATGGCGTGGGGGTCATGTTGGTGATGGAGGTTGGAAGGTTTGAGGAAGGGGATGTCAGAGGTTGATTTCTTGTGCTGTTTCTGTGATGATGGAGATGTTGTATGACATCACTTCGCCTGGCGTGGAGAATGCTCGTTAAAGCTATATTCTACAATCTAGCATCTCAATCATTTATGCTGTTAAAGTTCCTCTCACCGTCAACTCTCCCTGTTGAATATTGAGAATGACACCCCCCCTTTAAGCCCTCCTCCGTCACCCTTCCCTAGTGCTCCTCTTCAGCGCTGGAGAATGATGAACGAACCTTCGTTACTTCACTCCTACTTGACCTTGGAGATAGGTTCCGGAGTATCCGGGACCTAAACGGTGTGTCTTTGGACGGACGTATCAAAAAGCCATGATTAGAAGATTCCAAGCGTAGTGTGGGTTGTCGAGGGTACAGTATGAATCTTCGGCAATGGGCCTTACGAGAGCCAGTCGTACGTCATAGCCGGCGATAGAAAGTTGGCTTTAGTCCGGGAAATGCACGCTTGCGTCGTGGATGCAAGGGTGACGCAAGAGGAGTAAGTATATGGAATAGATCTTTGGTGATCTGTGGGAAAGGGTTTGAGGTGTTGTGGTTGTTTGGTTGCAAGGAATTGACACGGTGTCTCGCGTCATTGGATAAGCCCCAGCCCCGTGCCCCATGCCCCATGCCCCAAGCCCTATTACCTATGAGTAATGTTCAGGTCTGATACTTCGTTTTCGCTTCGTAAACGAATGCAAGCGCCGACCAGCCCGCGCAATTTCCTGTTTGCGTTCTGATGTCATGATAGCGACTGTTCGTCAGACTACAACGCTCAGAATTTATATTATTTGTTTGTTTGTTTGTATTCGGCCGCTTACGGGCCATGACATACATGTTCTACCCCACCCGCCAAGTGTGCCAGCCACCAAGTGAATCGTGATATGAGCGTGTTTTGTCAAGTTTCTGACTACACAACACCCTCAAATTTACAGAACATTTTCTCAAGGAGTTCTAAAAATATATATGAAAGCATGAAGAACCTAGAGGATTTTTTGGTGCTGTGGTGGCTGCTGTCGTTGCCAGAGTCATGCTTGAGAGCGCGCCGGTGAGCATAGCAGCCTCTAATATGGCCCGTTCCTAAAAAAAACTCTAGGAGTTTCCTGCAAGTAACCTAGAGAGAGTAACTAGAAATTCTGAGCGAGATCTGACCCCGGATTGTGGTGGTTTTGATGTTTACTTGGTGGGCAGGATAACCCCCTTGGCCAAGAGGACGACTTGGCCGGTGAGGTAGAACATACATTTATTTTCCTTCCTTTCCCTACTACTACTCTAAGGAAAACTCTTCGAGTTCAAGTTATGGCTTCCCCACCCACTACCGCTACACAACGGAGGGCACAATGGGCATCTTCACTTCGAATGCCACGGCCTCTAATCCCGTCCGCCTCCCCTCAAGAATTGCTATTGTGACTATGGAGCATTCCTCGGGTGCAACGCCGCCATCTTTGCCAGAACCTGGACGGTTGCGAACGCTAACTGGTTCGTTATTTCGGATTGTCAGAATGAAATTTTAAAGTCATGTGGAGTCAAGGCGTGGAATATCCGGGGAATTTAGTGCTGGTATTTAGAAGATGCGCTGTTTAATGCAGTTACAAGTTCAACAAAGACTGTAGTCGCAACATCTCACTCAGTATTTTTCAAGTCTTGGCCATTTCATTGCGTAGTTTAGGACTCGTCGCCTGGCCATTATGTTCGCTTTTTGACTCCAGATACATTTCCAGGGGTACATTGTGCAGGATTTTCGGTATGCCGTAATTTCTGTTTTACGTGGGCTGACAAAAGCAATGGCTATTCTGCTTGACGAAATAAAGCTGTGGTCGAGCATCTCATCCATGGCGGTGCGGACATCAACGCAGAGACTACAGACAGCTGTGGACTAACAGTGCTGCCGGTTGCTATCCAGTTCGGAAACGAAGATATAGTTGAATGACTCCTTCAAGCTAGCGCGCTGAAATAGCATTTCCTAGAGTTTTCAGCTGTCTCAACTTCAGATCTCCAGATACGTTTCTTAAGTTTTTCATGTAGTAATAGTGCTAGGCGTCGGTTTTGGTACTTCATCATTTCTGAGGTTGTGTCTCCTTATTTTAGTTCGGTGGACATTCAGTGTAGGACTTTCCTTAAAGAATCTTCGAAAATACTTCCGTAGTTGTACACATCCATACTCTCTGATTTATGTAACCTTCTGGACCTTGGAGTCCTTAAAGTACATCCATTCCGGTCATGAATCGTCGCGCGACAGGTTATTACCTGCGAGCCTTATTCTTTATAGATGATTACCATATTCGGCAAAGTCATCATCTATATTTGTGTAACAGAGCTTGGATCATGCTTACCGTAGTTCCATAGTGTGGGTTACCTGTATGCAACAGGCAAGTGGAATGTCAATCACGTAATTTGACCCGAGTGATTGTGTATTTAATACCGCATATCACACCTCCTAATATTTACCAATGTACCATCCATTAGTCCATGAGCTGGCGGATGAGAAGCCAGCTACGGTGTCCTAAAACTAATTAAACTAGCCAGGCCGTTACAAAGCCCCACCACCTAGTCACGATATCTCCTCCGAGCTGTCAATATTGTTCCGGATTCCCTGGCGCAATCAGAAAACAGAAATTCATAGCCTAGCCATCACCAGCGCTCACACCCGGACATCACTACACGCAAGAACCATGGTGAGCTCACCCATAATTTTGGGTGGCAATGCCTATAATTGCACTTCTATTATTTCGGTGGCTTTAGCTGCGCTATAACCAGGTCGATTTTCTTCTGGAGATACTAATGGTAAGCGGAATTCGTTAGTTCATGAGACGGGACGTCGGAACCCATTTTGTATTAGATAAGTCAATGGGAAACGATTCCGTGAATGGGCAAGTGTGTAGATATGCTTCAAAAAGCTCGCAAATATCAAACGCCGTCTGGCGAGTGGTGCACGCGATAGTTGTGATATGGGAGGTTAGATTCAGACTCAAAGATGATTCATCAAGCGGGAATTCTTTGCTGGTGCATGCAGTATCACCTCTCCTGACGCCAGGGAAAAGGCCAACAAGACACGTTCTTTAATCCACGGGATGTTCTAGGCCTCTTGATTTATAGATGCGAATTTGGGGGCCGTGGTTCCTTTAGGAGAACTGGTAAGTAAACTAGCAAGCATGTTACTCATAAAATCACTCACCTCGAGCTCGCGGAGTCTCAGAAGTATTGAATAAACGAAGTAACCGTGTGATCATGTATTGATATGGGTGCTGGTAATAGAAAGACAAAAAGAACCTTAAGATTATCTATAGTGTGTGCGTGCACATGTGGAGAACAAGCAATGTAGCATTCGGGGACAAGTAACCTCGTCCGCTAGAAGAATAATCCGAGCACTAGAACCAGTACCGATTTCAATAGCGTCGGCCGCACCAATCCCACATTCAGTGAACCTACAAACTGAACTCATTACAACATACAGCAATTCGAAGCACCGACTTTCCGCCCACAATCCTAGCAAACAGCGCCTTACAGCAGGGCGACCGCAGCCATAGCACCAACAACAACCACTCCCACGAGCATCCTCCCCTTGGCGCTAACACCCGCTGCGGCCGACGCTGGTGCACCGGAAGCACCTGCACTAGCACTAGCACTAGCCGCAGTTCCGGTAGGCTTGCTACTACTAGCCTTCGCAGTCTCCTTCACCCCCGCCTCCTGCTTCAAAATACTCGCATAGTCCTTGTACGCCTCCACGAGCGTCTCCCTGGCTTTCCCGGTAATCAGCGTCTGCGTGGCCGCATAGCTCTCTCCCGCCTCCACGCGTCCAATTTCATAGAGCGCGTATTCAATAGAACCCTCGCTATACTCTGAACCCGATGGCAACGCGGTCTGCGTGGAAATGTAGTGCATATTGACGCTCTGTTGGGCTGCGTCGTACTCGGAGAAGCCAGAGACTGTGCTGATGGGTGCAAGGGCGGACTCGATCGAATTTAGCTCGGATTCTTGCGCTGGAGTTAGGGAGAAGATGCTAAGGATATCGATGTTAAAAGAGGCAATATTGGGAGGGAAGAGAAGACGCACGCGCTGCTGCTGCAGGAAGCGATGGTTGCGAGGGAAAGAATCGATAGAGTGCGCATGATGAAGGTGGACGTAGTAAGGAGAGACTAAATTGGATCTAAAGAACGAAAGAAAGAAGTAGGGGATGTTACAGTAGTGACAGTCTTAAGGGGTTGAGTTCAACAAGTGAAGACGAACCATCCAGCGGCTTATATACGCTATGTTGAGTGATCAAGAAGTGGCAAAAAACCATTGCGCCTTGCCCGAAATGGGAGTGTCTAACCATTTTATGGCCCCCGGTAAACCTAGCAATAAACTACTGCGCTTAAGATTGTTACACATCGAAACCGAAACCAATCGTAGTTTATGACTCACATTAGGTTCGCTTGCAGGTGAGGAGTTCCTTCTGGCATAGTCCCGAGTAATTAGCCATATTACAATGGCCTCGCCAACTATACGGACTACCTGACACCAGTTAGGCGCTGCAACCCATATTTCGGCGTACGTCTCTTTACTTTCTGCCGCAGGGTGAGCACCCCAGTGCCGCAGTCTCCGACGGTTCCAGGAGGTGCAGCGATAGTAATTACAGGGCAACATGCATGCAATTTCCGTTGTCACCTTCCGCTCACCGAAGGACAAACAACCACCCATGGTATCTCTTGCACCTGAAATTGCCTCTTTGTGCCATATTCTCTGGGCGCAAATATTTCCAAACCCCTTCTACTCATCCAGCCCAATATAGACGCAACCACATCACCCTAATCCTCTTTATAAAACTCGTAATTCTTCTCAAAATGGGCCCCGTCGTCGGCCCGCAGTTAGATACAGAACCAAGGTAATTCTCAAGACAAGTAAATGGACTGGCGGATAGTGATTGAGAATGGAGCTGATTATTCCCAATAGGTTCAAACCTAGATGTCGCTGACTTTCGCAAGTAATTCTAAGTCTGTCATGTGTTGTGGTAGAGGGAATGACAATCTTAGTGTCTAGATCATATCGCTGCGGCAGAACCACCATTCATTGCTATTGGTCGAAGTTCGATTGGAAGTGAGAACAGGTTGGTTAACATTAGTGAATAGTAAGCGCAACGGAGGTCCGTGGACAGACACCCGATTGGTCAACCTTATTTCTAATCGGCATCCACGTAGCCGAAATAAATAACCTTCCTCTCCTTAACAGTCAGTCTTAACAATGGCATCAAAAAAGCTTCGCCTCCTCTGCGGCACCGGTCCCGCTGGTCTCACCACCCTCCTGCGCGCACTCTCAGTCCCCGACATCGAGGTAGTCGTGTACGTGCGGGCGCTCTCAAACAATCATAGACCCGCAATCAAATTCCCGCCTCACCATTCTCCCCGCCGGTTCACTCCATGACAACGATGCTCTTGCGGCGCCATTGCGCAAAAGCCCGATGTTATCATTCCATTAGGAAGTTCTTTGATAGTATCCCGAAGGAGGATGGGATCGAATGGACAGTTTTTAGGCTTGGTGGTGTAACGAATGATGAGGTTCTAGGTTCATCCTTACTCTCTTGAAATTTGGTACTTACGATGGATGTATTAGGGGAGTTCGTGAGCGTTGTGGATGATACGTAGGAGATAGGAAGACTACACTCGGGATCAGCAGAAGTGAACTAGCGGAGTGGCTTGTGACTTAGGCCACAAAGGTACACGAGAGCCCATGGTTTCAAGTGCGACAAAGTTGAAAGATTAAGCTGGAAGCGTATTATTAACCAAGCATGACACCTTCAAAAATATTCCTAGTAAATACTGGGAATGCGCATGGCTGGTGAAGGAAGACAGCACGTGACTCCAAGGTGGTCACTGCAGCAGCAGGTGGAGTGACTAATTGTTTCTTCTGACAGCTTCCGCGTCAATGAATGCACTCACTCAAGATAGCTGTGTGGCGATCCTGGATTGGTTTACAGTCTGCGGGAAACAGAATCCTGGGTCGCATCCGCTTCCTATTGGCTTCCTGTTGGATATACATGGACGTTACCCATAGACAAGGCACCCAGATTTATGCTGTGCAGCCGCACTTGCAGCTAGAAATATCCGCTTCAAGAAATCTAACCGTATCGCAGGCTGTCTATTCATAAAGTTTCGAGGAATCCAACCATACAACAGTGCTGCCTATTCGATCCCAACTTATAAATTCCATCTCATCCCGCACGTAAAATGTCAACAGCCACGAACCACCATGGCACGAAACATCCTCGAAGGTCTCTCAAGGTCACCCATCGGAACTATCAAATCTAGCTCCCTTCAGCCCGCAATCGTCACCTCCCTAACTCAACTCGATGTCGTATCCCTAACCTCATACGATCAACTTCCCACCACTACCGAATCCGAGACCATCATCGTACCCGGTGTGTATCCATCGCAACAGCGATCCCCGAAGGCCAAAACTGACGCTCACAGGCTATCCCGCGGTCTGGAAACCTCCTCCACTTCCCGCCCGCCTGCGACGCGACGGCGTGCAACCACTTGTCCGCGAAAACTTCCCCAACTGTCCGCTGGAGCCACTGTTCCGCGCGCTGGCGATTACACAGCCCGAGCTCAGTCTCAATTCCTTCGACGTCATCACCGACAGGCGGAACCTGCAAATGCTCCTTGCGTTTGTCAGCTCCAGTCGGTGGCACGAATTCCGGCTTGATGCGGAGGTAGTCGGCAACAGCATTCTGTTCTCCCGGTGGATAGACTGGGAGTCGCGGCGGCACTCGGGCGGCTATGGACATGAATTCGAGACGAACTTCGCAAAGGCCCCAGCGTATGTGGCTGGGAGTCGGGTCCATAAGCGGGCGGTGGGATATACACTCGGCGGTCTGCGGATGATGGTGAGGTATAAGGTGGATGCTTGTCTCGAAGCGCCGGCGGAGGGTCCGGAGGGAGAGGAGGTGGAGGAAATTATGGGTCACAAGGTGGTAAAGAAAGGCGTTTTGGCAAAGAATGAAGGGATCGTGGAGCTGAGGACTGCGTCGATGGGAGGGAGATATCCGACAGCCGATAAAACTCTGTCCCAGATGTGGTTATCGAGGACGCCGGTTCTGTGCGAGGGCTTCCATTCGAGGGGAGTATTTGAGAAGGTAGCAGTTATCAAACTACAGCAACAGGGGAAGTTCTCGGGGTGGGAGCAAGCAAACCAGGAAAGAATTGGGAAATTAGTGAGGGTTATCAGGCTGCTCAAGGAAATGATGAAAAAGGCAGACGGTGAAAGGTTTGCCGTTGTCAGTAAGAAGGGAAGCGATAGCTTGGAGGTTTACAGTTTGGAGCCGACTTACCAATTTCGGCTGCCGCAGGACTTGCGTGAAAAGTGGGGGAAACAGCACGAGGAACAGAAAGCGGCGGAGCAGGCGGAACAGGAAGGGGAAAGTCAGCTGGAAATGGCTATGGAACGTCTTACGCTACGATACGAACGTCCAGTCAAACCGACCGTGTTGGAGGACCTCCCGTAGATAGAAAATTCAATTTTTGGTTCTAGCTGTTCTAACGGATACCCCATGAAATTTAGTCTGTAGACGGCTTTGGTTACGCGGGGCGGGCTACGCACAGCGAAAAACAGCCGACTGCAGACTACAGAAATTGTCGCGTAGAGTAAGTATAGAGACCTAGAATGACGTCTGGTCATAGAATCATGTCGGGAGCTCTCTGCCCCTGGCCCGTGTGTCACGGACCTGGCTGGATGGTTGAATCACGTCACATGTTACAGGGTAAAATTGGCACGGTCGCCTAAAAGTATGTCTTGTCTAGCGTTTGTGGTCTTATCATTCCAACTTCTCTCTTCCGTGGCCCTTTGTCTGCTAACAGCTCTCAACGCATGCACCTCTCTCCCCACCTGCTCCGAAAACATTTCAATGGCCCAAAGGACTATGCTTCCTTAGTTTAAAATATCTCCACACATCCAAATTCAAATCCACATGCTGAACGAGGAAAAAACTCCTTAAACGCTCCGTAACGACACCAACAACTGCCTTAGAAGCTGAAAGTCAAGTCACAGGTATCGTCGTGCCCATCCAGCCCTCCGCCCAACTCGGTGCCACAATGGTCGAAATCGAGTCCGATACGCCAAGAAAACTGTAAGACAAACTACGGCGATCATCGGCAAAATATAGAGTTGTCTCTGGGGTCGGTTCCGATTGTGACCTGCATAGCTCAGCTCCCGAATGCCTGGCATTATTTCGGGGGCGCGCTGCGTCTCCATCGCCGTTTGTGCCGCCGGTTATGCCGGATGATGCACGCGCAGGAAATACCCCGAGGCTACTCGGCTGGGAAGCACTGCTGTTGGTCCCGCGGAGAGCGCAAAGCTCGGGTATGGCATAGCCAGAGACATCGAGGAGCCTGCCCTATCCTGCGACGAAGTCGTGGGCTTGAAGTACTTTGTTCTGAAGAAGACGGACCGGGCCGGAAATTCTGCCGTCAGCAGCGTGAAGCGGTATCTAAATGAAGTTTTGTGGGACATGTTGGTTCCGAAAGAGCCGTTCTGCTGTCGGTCTTACTTGTTCGTAAGGAACATATTCATCCTCGACACAAATCCTGCATCCTCTTTACACGCTATTGCCCGAGGTTTGTTGAAGGTGATTTTTATGTCATTGTCGAACTTCCATCTGCTGAAGAGGGAATCGTATCTAGTGTTGGCTACTCTTTAAAAGGTAGTGCAGAGAGCAAGATGAGTGTTAGGTGGGCGTTTTTGAGATTGAACTCGCTCGGAAAGGTGCGATTTGTAGTCACAGCCGTAGAATGTGTCCGCAATAAGCTGGCAAAGTACCATAAACTAGGTTGTAATTTCCCGCTCTCCGTAATGTTTCTAAATTCTAACTGTGGAATAATAGTCCTGTCGCGATTACTGTATTTAAATCTCGGCGTGAACTGTCCACCAGCTTATCGACATCGATCTGACTGCAGCGAGAGCGACCCTCCACGCACACGTGCTTCCGAGATACGACGCTCATTTAACCAGTATTTACCCAAAAATCCATCGTGAGATTACCAATTCTTCCATCCAAACACAGTTCTCCACCAAACCAACAGCCGCTATCTTTCGATACACTGGTTACTGAGAACTGCCTTGCCCATGCGTCGAAGGGGGTGTAAAGTTTTCCAGGCCAGATGATGCCCCTTAGAAACACGCCCCAAATCACTCTCACCTTGAACAGATAACAATTCACCAGAGTATCAACAGACTCCCACTCAAATACTCCACATACTTCTTCCCCAGAACCACGCATCTTTGTTGACACGTGTACACTGCGGTGGGCGTGGAAAGCTCGTCGATTGTCTCGTGTGTATCAGGCTTCCCAATAGTCCGGGCGGCCGCCAGTCATTCAGGGCCCGCCATCTTCATCCAGGGCGAGGTATGCGTAGAGACATCTAGGGCCCTGAACGGGGATCTAGCGGGCCCTGGCGGAGATTACCGCTCCTATGTCGGGATTCTTTAGATTAAAAACCACTCATTTCGTAACAGATTACGTAGCATACAACTGTCGTATCCCAATACTAGGCACAGGAACCTTGTAACAGATGTGGATGAGCAAAACTCGGAGTGAAGGCTAGTAACCGCCACATCACTCGCTTCACCCAGGCATCACTCGGCTTACATGCGGGCCCGGTTATTGCTTGATAGGTCTCTGTCTTCTGTGGCCAGAGATGAGTCTCGTATGGCCGGAGATTACTGTCGGCCTGATAAGTCTATACATAGATGCGTACGCACGCATTCACACTTGTACTCATATATATATGGCCTTGTGGCACTCTTAGATAATATACAATCAAGCTTCTCTATCATCACTATTTGAACAGGTTATGAGCCCGGCGCCCGCTGCAATCTTTACTCCAAAAATACTCTATTTATATCTTACGATTTAAGAGCCTCAAAACCCCTAACCCCCTCACAACCATCCCTGCTCATCAGCCGCAATACCATCACCATCTATCACCCTCCATCGTCACCTTCCTAACCTCCTCCACTCTAAAAACATGTCAAACGAAACATTTAAGACCGATCATGGCAATGTGCCGAAGCTGACTGAGGAAAACTACCCTGTCTGGAAGCAAAAGATTCACCGAGTCCTCATCGCCAAGAAAGCCTACGATATTGTCACCGGTGTCGGACTCCTCCCTGTTGGCAACAGCGTCGCCCTATGCCCTCTACAAGCAAGCTGGCATGACCGATCCAATAAGGCACTAGCACAAAATACACCTCGGATGCTGTGACAAACTCCTTCCACTCATCGACAATATCGACGACCCTGTAGAAATGTGGGAAGAACTTCAGGACCGACTTGACAATGGCTCAACGAAACTCAGCCGCACCCAAGTCCTGCGGAAGTTCACCGCCTCTCGACCATCGCCAGACAAAATGGTCACCTAGTACTTTACCAAATTAATCGCCTTCCCCAAGAAGCTAATCGGCACCACCGAAAACATCCCCGATGATGCCATGAAGACACATATCATAACTACCCTATCTAATTCATATGAAATGACCATGCAAATCCTCGAACAGCAAATCCCTGCTCCCACGACCCAGCAGTGTATGGATGCGATTCACGAATATGCCAAGTGAACAACCCTAACGAAAGAAATCGGAGATGCGTCCACCCGAGCGGCCCTATACTCCCATGGCGGGAATCGTGGTCGTGGCAGTGGCCGTGGCCATGGCGGACGAGGTGGCGGACGAGGAGGCGGACGAGGAAAACGACGAGGAAAAGGACGCCAGAAGCACAAATGCACATACTGCAAAATGGACAATCATACCACCGAAGCATGCGAAAAGAGAAAACACACTGAAAACGACAATCGTGATACAAATACCTCCAGGAATGACGAGCGAACATGCTATCACTTCGGTCTCACAGGACACTTCAAGGCCGACTGCATTCACTTCAAATGTGCCCAGGATCAACGCAACAAAGTCACCAAAGGCACAGCATCCGCATTGCTTGCTACAGCAGGAGATCACGACCAGATCTGACTAGCCGAAAATGCAACCGCATTCACCGCAGCCTCCGCTCTAGCTGCATGGGTCATCGACTCCGGAGCATCTCACCATACGTGCAATGACCGCACCAGATTCAACTCACTAAAGAGACTTCGTCGGCCAATAGTCATTGAGCTCGGACATGATAACAAAGTCACAGTATGCCACCATGGACTCGTTAACCTTTCACAGGAGTACGAAGTCAATACTCTCTACACGCCTATGTTCCGGCTCTCGCTTCTCTCCATCAATCAATTGGACACAGCCGGGTACACATCCACATTTGGACACGGCAAGTGCTCCATATGATCTCCATCAATCACCATCACAGTCAATCGGGTCAATGACCTCTATATCATATCCCCCGCAACTGCACTCACTTCGACAGTACCAAGCATATCCACCAATTCCACTTCAATAAGGAGAAAGAAGAAGAGAAAAAGAGCATCGTCGAGCGTACATATCACCGTACCATCATCGAGCGCACACACCACCATACCATCAATCGCGCACTCCATTGAGCGTACTACAAGCCCACTCCACACTGCCTCTCCAAGTGCAGCCAGCATCGTACCTCAAAGTCCACCGACCACTTGGAAGTCTCTTACAGAGACCACTCGGAAGCCTCTCACAATCTCAGAATCACGAATGTGGCATCGCCGTCTAGCCCACATTAATCCTACTGCCCCATGATCTCTAATTGATGGATATACAAAAGACGACTCAATGTGCGCCGCATGCATCCAGGCCATGCACAAGCAGAAGATCATCAAAGTCAAGACCAAGCGCACTACAAAGCCATTTGAACTCGTACATTCAGATGTTTGTGTACCATTCTCCACACCCACCTCCGCCGGCCATCGCTACTATATCCTATTCATCGACGGTTACACATGCTACACCTCTGTTTGGGTCCTTCCTGATAAGATGTCCAAAACATGCACCTGAGCCTACCAATCATTTCAGGCCTGAGTTGACTCCATGGGATACGAAGTGAAACAATTTCAGTGGGATAATGGCCAGGGAGAATATGACAACAAGACCTTCCGACTGGTGCTCGCTGCTGGTGGCACAACATACGAACCATGTCCTCCGTACGCTCACCATAAGAATGGGGTTGCCGAACGCATGATCCAGACAATCAGTGAGGAAGCACGATCTATGATGATTGACTCCCAGGCACCACTTGTCTTTTGGGGAGAACCAGTCAATACCGCAGTCTACCTCCACCAGTGAACCCCAAATGAAGGCCTAACGAAAAGAGATGACCGCGACGGCTATCAAGCACCATATCCAACTCCCCACGAGATGCTGCAAGTATTTGGCAACCCCTCTCACGACAAGGATGGCAATGAAATCTTGTACAAAGCTCCTCTCCACCACCTTTGGTGATTTGGCTGCTACGCCAGTGGACTTATCCCCAAGCTGCAACGCGATGGAAAAATCAGCCCAAGGTCCAAGCCACGTATGATGGTCGGTTACGTGCACGATTCGACTACACTCTGGAGGATATGGGACCCAGCATTCCGAGTAGTAAGATCACAGTCCGATGTCATTTTTGCCGAGGAGAGGAATACCCACGCTTGATGCCTACAAGGAGACCAAACAGACATCTTTGAGCTAGCAGAAAAGATACAATATATTGAGGAAATCAACAGTGGAGATGGATTTCTCCAAGCACAAAACTATGAAACGGGTGGAGAGGGACTTCTCCATGACCACGCAGGAACCAGTCGAACAGATGAACACCATGAAAGTGGTGATCATGACTGTACTGACGATGATACAGATCACAATCTGCCCGACGCTGACAACCGTCGAAGTCTCCCTGCATGAACAGGTGTAAGATGACGTCTTCCTGACGAAGAAGATGCACCACAGGTGTCCAGAAAAACCGTCGTCCACAATCGACATCTCTGCCCTGAAAATCACAAAGCCCACCAAAAGGCGGCCATGGCCAAGCAGTCATGCCAACCATGGCCACCATGGCCACCACACACGAATCGTGTCACAAGAAGTCAGGTTAAGATCTCCGCAAATACACTATTTATCATGGCAAAGGCTCTCGCATCAACATCCATCAACAGCAATCCATTCACACACGTGGAGGCCATGGACAGCCCACAACGAGACGACTGGAAATGAGCAATGGATGAGGAATGCACATCGACCCTGTTCAATAACACATTCACAACTATCAACTCCCGGGAAGCAAGGCAATTGCGAGTCAAGCCAATTGGCTCCAAATGGGTCTACAAGACGAAACACAATCCTGACAGCACCATACAATATAAAGCACGCCTAGTAATTAAAGGCTACGAATAAACGGATTTTGCAGAAGCTTATGCCCCTGTCGGAAAACTCACCACTTTTCGGTATCTGATCTCTCTGGTCGACAAACATGACTGGAACATCGACCATTCAGATGTCGTCACTGCTTTTCTCCATCCTGAGGTTGATGACGATGATATCTATATGACCCTGCCTGAAAGATGGCCAGAAGGCCTCAACACACCTGCGATCGTTGTTCGACTAAAGAAAGCACTTTACGGCCTCAAACAAGCACCACGACTATGGAACGACGATATTAACATCTTCTTGCTCTCTCTCGAGTTTACACAATCCCTGGCCGACCCCAACCTCTATCTCTGCAGCGATGGTATTCTGATGCTTTTGTACATCCACGACATCCCAATGTTGTACTCAGAAGACGCTACCAAAGCTGCGATCGAAGTCAAGGCCAGGCTCTCGGAAAAATACAAGATCACGATTCTTTGCCCGGCATGCCAATTCCTTGGCATCGAAATCCACCGCGAGGAAAATGGTACCGGCACCGGCATCAGTCTTGGCCAGATGGCCTTCATCAACACAATTCTCAAACAATTCAATATGCAGAATGCGCACGGTGCATCAACTCCAATGGATCCTAATGTGAAGCTAGATCTGGCCGAGGATCGGGGGGAGAATGCACTAGAAGATATCAAAGGCTACCAGGCAATTGTTGGCTCATTGATGTACGCGGCAATTGCAACTTGGCCTGATATCTCATTCGCAGTTGCTGCACTTTGCGGATACAATTCCTGTCCTTTCACCAGCCATCTCACCGCCACGAACAGAGTTCTCCAGTATTTCAAATCCACCACCGACTTTCGACTCCATTTCAGCAGCACTGGCAGCAATGATCAACTCACTGGCTACATGGACTCGGACTGGGCCAATGATAGTGCTGACCGCACATCTCAAGGTGGTCATTTCTTCCTTCTCAGCAATGGAGCTGTCTCATGGCAATCACGAAAACAAGATCTCATCGCCATGTCAACCCTCGAAGCCAAATACATCGCTTGTTCCAAAGGCTCCCGTGAAGCAAAGTGGCTGCTTCAGCTCCACCGAGATATACATGGCAAAGATACATTGCTGCTCCCGATCAATTGCGACAATCAGGGTGCACCGTAAGGACAGGTACGCCAGCGTCCGGCGATATAAGGATACGGTTGCACACGTGGATCAGAGCGATCTCAAAAGTAGGTTTGATGGTAAGATTCTCAATAGTGATCTAAGATCCGTGGCGAGGTCTAAGTAAGGTTGCGCTTACCCGGCCTATGACGTGACCACTGCAACCCTAGCTACTAGCACAAGACCTCCGCCATTACATCATCCCCCGCTTTGGGCGCAGAACTCCTGGGCTGCATGATCCCATACATGGAGAAACAAGATGAAAGCAAACCAATAAACAACCAAACAACCGAGAAAACACACAAGCAGACTAATCCCACAACCGAGATAAACAAACAAACTAATCCCACAGCCACTTGGTGCCTCTCAAGACGTCCTTTTGGTGGATCCGGCGGATGGGGAAAGTCCACCTCCAATTGACTGATCTGAAGGTGGTAAAACCCGTGCCGACGCCATTTGTACTGGACCGGTATCCAATAGAAAGAAAAGAAAACAAGTAGTACAATTAGTCCCGTCTCAACGTCTCAATGTGGCTTCCACGGGTGCTTTTGGTGAAACTCCTCGACTAGCTCCCTAGTATTTTCAAGATTTGCCGCTGGTTCCCAACTCGTACGTACGTGCCTGTAGCCAGCCCACTGGACTAGATAGTGTAGCTTCCGGTAGCATCGTTTGGAGTCGAGAATCCGATCGACTTCCCACTGCTCCGAATCGTCGACGATGACTGGGTGTGGCTCCGATGAGGGTTGGCCTATGGTCGGGGGTGTATAACGGTCAAGTAGTGACACGTGGAACACGTTGTGATTGAGCATCGTCTTCGGCATGTCTAATTTGTAAGCGTTCTCATTGATGGTCTTACTTACTGTATACGGTCCAGCACGCTTGTAGTCGAGTTTCTTCCAAGGCCTGTTTGTGCGGAAGTGTCTGGTCGAGAGCGAGACTCTGTCTTCCACCTCGAAAGTAATTTCCTTCCCGCCAGCGTACTTCGTCTGTTTCCCTTGGGCCTCGAGCAAGTTCCCTCGGAGGACCCGGTGAGTTTCCTCTAGTCCTTGGGGCAAGACGTCGGCTTGGGTCTCCGTCTTGAGATTGGTTGCTTTCGGCTTCTTAAACTTCATCTCGGGATGCCGATGATACACTGCCCAGAACGGGGTCATCCTTGTCGAGGCGTGCACGGAGTTGTTTTATGATAATTCCGCCAAAGGTAAGAGTTCAACCCAGTTATCTGGCTCATAGTTGTAGAAGGCTTGAAGGTATTGTTCTATGGTCTGGTTTTGGCGCTCCGTTTGGCCGTCTGTTTGGGGATGAAAGGCGGTCGAAAGGCAGTGATTGATGCTCATGTGAGAGCAAACTCGATTCCAGAATCGGCTGGTGAACTGTGTACCACAGTCGGTGATGATGTTATCCGGTACGCCGTGCTTGCAGATCATGTGTTCAAAAAACATTCGTGCCAGTTCCGGTGAGTCGATGTCCTTCCGGCAGGGGAGGTAGATCGCCATCTTAGTCAATCGGTCGACCATTACCAAAATCCCAGTGTATGCCGATGCCATCGACTCGGGCAGGTCAGTGACGAAATCCATGGTGACTCCTTCCCAAGGTCGATGGGGTGGTGGCAGTGGCATATTGGTTCCGTGGTATGCATGGCACGGTGCCTTGATTCGGTGGCATACCTCGCATCCGGCAACGTACTTTCATACCGTCGCATCCATCGCAGGCCAGTAATAATCTCTAGATTCAAGTTCAGCAGTTCTAAGGGCTCCAAAGTGGCCAGATTCGGGATTGTCATGGAAAAGACTTATCACTTTGCTGCGGAGAGGTTCTGGTACATATATCCTCCCTTCGTAGGTCAGGGCCTCTGAGACGACCTTCCAATTCTTATGCGAGTCCGTTCCACCCTCCGCTCAACAGTTCTCTGTCAGGTCAGGGTAGCCGACCGCTGGAATATCGACAATTTCTTGTTTACGTCGGTAGCCAGTGTGTCGGTAGGCTGGTCTGTCTTGATAATCGGTAGGAGGTCATCATAAGGTTCAACGGCTGTTAAAGTTGCTAAAAGTCGTGCAGTAGGTCTCTCATATCCCATCTCGTAATCAGGTCGTCTAGAGGGTCCAGCTGCCGGGTTCCTGTTTCCTGCCAGGTGCTCGATGACGAAGTCGTATGAAGAAACAATCTCCGCCCATGTAGCCTGTCTTCGGGAGAGCACTTTTGAAGTCTGGAAATACTCGAGATTATTGTGGTCGCATTGTATCAGGATCCTGTGATTTGCCCCCTCGAGGTAGTGTCGCCATTGCTTCATCGTCTCCACGATCGCGAGGAGTTCCCGATCGTACGTGTCGCAGTTTTGTTCTGCAGGGGAGCATGTTCGAGAGTAGAAATTGACTGGCCGTAGAGTTCCGAACCCGTCATATTGAATAAGGATGCCGGCGATTGCGAAGCCGCTTGCATCTGTCTGGAGGATTATCGGCTTTGCCTCGTCGAAATGCTGGAGGATCGGAGCATCGATAAAGGCCTTCTTAAGTTTCCTAAACGCTAGTTCGGCCTCCTGAGTCCATTCCAATTTCGGTAGAGGTTTTTTGGGCTTCCCAGGTGCCTTTCAAAGGGCTTTCAGAGTGCGTACTATTTCTGTCGTGCTCAGTAGCTCTGTTAAGGGTAGCGTTACATTCACATATTTCCTAATGAATCGCCGGTAGAAATTGGCAAATCCGAGGAGCACCTGTACATCACGAATTGATTTTGGCGTCGGCCAATCCTCTATTGTTGCGATTCGGTCCCATTCAATGCCGATCCCGTCCGAGTTGATGAAAAACCCAAGGAAGCCGACCTCCGAGACCCCAAATTGACACTTTTCGGCTTTGCGGTAAAGCCCGAATTCCCGTAGTCGCTCTAGCACCTTTCGTACGTGTTCTTCGTGCTCCTTCTCATTAGTCGAGTAAATTAGGATATCGTCAAGGTAGCACACTGTGAAATCGTCAATATAAGGCCGTAAGCAATCGTCAATGTAAGACTGGAACGTAGCCGGTACGTTTGTTAAGCCGAAAGGCATAACCCAATATTCGAAATGACCGTACCGAGTTCGGAAAGCCATCTTGAATTCGTCGCCCTCTTTGATTTGTATCAGGTGATAGGCATTCCGAAGATCCAGCTTTGTGAAGATACGCGCACCGCGAAGTCGGTCCAGCATCTCCGAGATCAAGGGTAGTGGGTCTCGGTTTTTTACCGTGGCCTTGTTGAGTACCCAGTAGTCAACGGAGAGTCTTAGGCCGCCGGCTTTCTTCTTGGCGAATAAGATCGCAGCTGCCGCCAATGATGACGATCGCTGGATGAATCCATTGGCTAGGTTTGTTTCGATGTAGGCTTTGAGTGTTCTAAGTTCGACTTATGAGAGATTGTAGATCCGTCCATAAGGCAATTGGTAGCCCAGTTCTATGTCAATTGCGTGGTCTATAGGTCGGTGTGGTGCCAGTGTTTCTGCCTTCGTCTTGCTAAAAACCTCCACAAACTCCAAGTACTTGGCGGGGATGTAACCTCTGTCATCTGTACACACCCTCTCCAAATGTGCTCCATCTGTTTATGTTAGCCCATGCTTTTCTCACGGGAATGGGAGCGGAGGAAGGGTCTAATCCAGGAGGCCTTGTCGTTAGCGGTTCGCTCCCGAAGGAACCAAGCCCTGCCGTCCAGTTACTCCCTTCGGGTCTCGGCGAGCCAATAGCAGTCATTCAAGGATCCATGTGGACGCTCTTCTGCCGTAACTATCGCCGCTGCTCCTTGCTCGCCCGTTCAGCCTACGAGGGTATTCACCTTTTTCGTAAGTCCGCTCTACCGTAGCTCCCAGCAATTCGATACAATCCTCTATCTTCAAGGCGTAAGCCGCAGTAACTTCCTCGCCAGCAAGTAGGTCATCAAAAGCTGTGGCTGAAAGCAGTTCAATGCTGACTCCACTTTCCTCCTACATGTTTGGCAGGGTATCTTGGGTGTCTGAACCGGTAGGGCTCCTTAATGACAAGAGTAATTTTTTCGAGCAGTCTATCTCCAGATTTCGAGCTAATCAATCTAACCTCCATCCCCTCTCAACCAGTCGCCATCATCCTCTCCATCTCCAAATCGTACCGACAAACCCGCAATTTGAGGCATCAAAGAAAATGAAGCGACTGGTCCTCATCAATGTTTCCCAACAGTTCCGCCACAAACCCGATCTCCATACACACCCTCCCGAACGCCCATAAAACTAGAAGTATATCCCATAGCAGTATCACCCACAGCTACATCAGTCATACGGAATTTTGCCAACTAATGAGAGACAAGAGACTTAGAAGATTATTATACACGGCAGTTGAACGTTAATGCAACAACAATGAAAACCCTTGACTACAAGCTAATAGCGATAGAATTTACTCTCTATACCACCGTGGTACTTTAGAAGCTGAATTACATTTGTACGGTCGTATATCGAATTTGTTGCCCACTAAAGCGGTGTATGACTGTCGTTATCTTTCGAGTTGACATCCACGTCCTTTCTCTCCAACAGTAGTCTCACGGTGCTCTCCTTGCCGTTCTCGGCCGCCCACGAAAGTGGTGTTTGGCCGTCGTTATCTTTCGAGTTGACATCCACGTCCTTTCTCTCCAACAGCAGTCTCACGGTGCTCTCCTTGCCGTTCTCGGCCGCCCACGAAAGTGGTGTTCGGCCGTCGTTATCTTTCGGGTCGACATTCACGTCCTTTCTCTCCCACAGCAGTCTCACAATGCTATCATGGCCGTTCTCGGCCGCCCATGAGAATGGCGTCCGGCCATTGGTGTCCCTCGCCTCGACGTCAATATCTGCTCTTTCAAGCATAATTCTTACTGCATCGTCGCTACCATTGTAGCATGCGGATGAGAGTGCTGTCCAACCACCATCATCCCCAACATTGAGTTTGGAGTCTTTCTCCTCTGGAGTTCTCTCTAGTAGCATTCGCAAAATGCGGATATGGTTTTTTTGTGCTGCATAGTAGAGTGGTGTCCCGTTATATTTTCCTGATGGTTTGTTCCAGTCGACATCCTTCCTCGACAGCAGCATTTTTACAACGCCCTCGTGGCCCTGCCTGGTCGCGACTACGAGTGGCGTCTCTCCATTGACCACAATGTTCACATCGACATTACTATACTCCAAGAGCCGTTTCGCAGTGTTCTCATCCCCTTTTTTTGCCGCGTGGTATAATTTTTTAGATTTATCGATGTCGAACACCGTTTCAGGAGCTGGAGGGTCCGTACTTGAGGCACCCCGATCACCTTCACCGCCGTGCGGTGCTTCGTCTGCATCGACATCCCTCTTGTCCGTGTCCGTATCCGAGGAGGATACTCCTTGTGACCCGGAGGCCTTTTCGGCCTCTTTTGCGTCTTTGTCGTCTTCGTCGTCTTCCTCGTCATCTTCAGCGGCTCCGGGGAGCACAAATAGCGCTATCTGTTGCATATGTTGCCCCAGATGGCTTTGTAGGCGACGTGGGGGATACGTTTCCGAGCACAGAGGACATGGCTGTTCGGATTCCATCGGTCTTTCGCCTCTTTCAACAAGAAGTGGTAATTGTGCAGGAGTAAACTGGCTCCCGTGATGTGTCTGCAGGTGCACCTGGTATTCGTCTTTAGAAATTATTGACAGGTTGCAAGAAGTACAGAACCACTCTCGTCGATGCACCGCTCGCTCATGCTCGAACCATTCATGGCGGCTAGAGAAAAGATATTCGGACCGCTGGCAATACTGAAACGTGCAGACAAAAGGTCGAAGATCCCTGAAGACATGTCGTCTGCGGCACCCATGTGTTAGCATTCCTGCGTTCCGTGTAGTGATAACGGAGCTTGCGCGGTAGACTTACACCCACGACCGTCGATTGTCGTGTACGGTCAAGGCAAAACAGTACGGGCATTCGAACGGCATACCATCAAAAGCATCCTCACCGGGAGGGTTTGGAACACGAAGACTGCCCATGCCTCCAGTAGAGGAAGCATAAGAAGTCTGCGAATACTCGCCCTCAGAGCGGGCGTCGGAGAAATCGAAATCAACCGCCGGCGAAGAATCCTCCGGTGGAACGTAAGTTGACACAGTAGTGTCCGTCAGCGTTTGTGCGATCGTATGTATGGCAGAAGCACTATCAGACTGGTCGTCTTCTTTTGTATGAGCTTCGGGGGTAGGCCTGCCGTGGCCGACGATCTTCTCATGATGCTTCTCATGGTACTTGAGAAGCTGCCGTCGCATTGTGTTGGCCTTCCCGAGGCGCTGTATCAAGTAGTGGTCCCTTTCAAGCGACGGGAACTTCTCAGCAGCATGTTGAATATCGAAAGTTTCGAAGCATGAGACGTCGATTGAGGCACATTTCTCCAGCCTGTCTCTTGGGGTAGGATTTCGAGTAGCAATCGAAAACTTGTACAAGCAAGTAATAATGTGAGAGATATCGATCAAGGACTCCTCGAGCGGAGGATTCGAAATGTTCTCCGGGGGCGTCAGCTCTACTTCCGCTGGAAGTCCCGTTTGCCCCTCCTCCTCTCCCAGTGATGTAGACAATCCCACCGGCCAGGATCCGGCCTCAGAGCCGGAAGAATCGATATCTCCAGAGATAATATCGATAGCTGTTGAGACAATGTTAGGGGTCAGCGCAAAATGCAGCTGAGTAGCACTCACCATCTTGTAAAGCTGCTCGCAAATCTTCCAGTAGGTCCAACACCATGTGTTTCATCCTGGTAGCTTCCCGAAGGCGATGGTCAAGAGATACACGCCCCGTTCTATGGGCGCCGACATTCTCAGCCCATACCCGTAGTCTTCCGCAATCCTCCCGTACTGAAGGTGCTATTAAAGAGGGATCCTTAGTCGCAGAAAGGTGTTGTGCAAGATATTCGTGGTCAGTATTCTCAGCCAAGTCGACCAATCGGATGAAGGCCCTCAAGCACTGTTTGCACAGAGGAAGGGTTGGTTGTTGGGCCATGGCGGTGTCAAGTAGTGGTGTAAACGTTGTGCGAACCGCGCCAGAGGTTGAAGTTGGTGTAGTAGAACCGGCGCCACTTGGTCTGGCCTTGGAAGGTGGGTTTCAGGCGGTCGTATCTAGTGCTGATTGCATCTAGCGGAAGGGAACTGTCAAGGTCTCTGATCAGTGACGCGCAGCTGATTGTGCGGGGGTGGGGGTGTACGCATCGACCCTAACCCACAAGCACACGTGCAAAGGTTGTCTTGGTCAATCAAATCACAATCAGCCCAAAGCGGGGTTATGCAGGGAGGTAGGTTACTGCATGAGCTGCGATCGCGTCTCATCCCAGCTCTACTTACATCTCCCTGCGAAATGCCCACCGGTATCGAAGCAGCAGGGTTAGCACTCGCAGTATTTCCGATTGTCGTTCAAGGTGTGGGATTCTACGTTGATGGCGCACGAAAAGTCAAGGATTTGAAAGATCACAGGAGGGTTCTCAAGCGCCTCGCTAGAGATCTCAATGTGGAGTGCTTTTGCTTCGAAGAAGTTTGCGTCCGGCTTCTCGAGGGCATGGTATCTGCAGGAGAGGTGACGCTATTATTGAAAGGCGACGGCTGGGGTGACATCGAATTCCAAGTCAAGCTGCGAGAGCGCTTGGGACAGGAGGCTGCTGAAACTTTCACGGAGCTGACGGAAGAGTTGTTTTCGTCGCTGAAGCTGCTCGAAGATGATCTGGGGTTTAATGACGTGAACGTTCGTCTCCAGGCGCATTAGAAGGCACGAGCTAACAGTAACTTCAAACGGCCAGTCCAAAACCGTCAACCCATCGACATGGAACAAAATCAAGCTTGTGCTTGGTAAAGGAGACGCTTTGGACGAGATATCGAAAACGATTCGACAAATCGACCGCCTGTCTACGTGCACGCAGAGACAGACTTCGCTTTCGAAATCGTCCCGACGCAATCCAGCTGCTAAGATCTACAGCGGTATGCGACACCACGCCATCAACCTGTACGGCGCCCTTTCGGAAAAATTCCGAGGTCAATCTGCTTGCCAATGCTTGGTACCCCATAATGCGAATCTGCGGTTGGAGAAGATACCGGCGGATCGAGCGAATACGGACCGAAACCCGCGATTTAGCGTTCTCTTCTCGTTCGATATGCCCCCCGGAATGACGCACCAGCCACCGTGGACATGGCGTGAAATTGAGTTCGAGCCCATCGACTGCGAAGCACATGCGAACCTTATCGAAAAGAGCACTGATCCGCAAACCGGCCCCCACGCCCGCAGGGCCGATGAAAGTAGTGAATCTGCGTCTACAACGACAGACCCAGCCCCGGTACAGAAGGAGAAAAGGGGACATCGACGCAGAGATGCTATATTGAAACCGGTGAGGCGTTTTGCACATGTGGTTTCTTCGGCAATCAGTGGTCCCTCCCGCGTCCACCCCCGCGTGCATTCCCGCGTGCATACCCCACCTGCCGTGGAGTAAGGATTCATCGATATCCCCCGCTATTACTCTCTTGTGCGCTAACCAATACCCTCTAGGGACAACAACCAGCCGCCGGGGAAGACGGTAGCGTTCAACATACAGCCACCCCGAAGGGCTTCAACCTTCGACCTCAGCCTCCTACAAGAAATAAATGATCTTTGTGAGACGCTGGCAGCCGCAGATGGCCAAAAGACGAAACTGGGCATTCTTGGTTCCGGCGATAGTTGGTTGCTGATGGTATCAAAGGTTTCGTATTGCGAGAACTATTGGACCGAAGCAGTCTCGCTTGAAATCCTCCTTCAGCATGAAGGTATCTTGAGTGAACCGGATCGAAGATCGGATCGACTGAAACTCGGTGTACAACTTGCGTCATCCGTGATGCAGCTGCACGCTACGGCGTGGCTCAAAGAAAGCTGGGGAAAGGGGGATATATTCTTCCCACAGACCACCGAAAAAGCCCGACTATCAACCGGAGAAGTCAGCCTCATCCTGAAGCCAATCTTAGAGAAGCCTCTCGTTCGCCGCAGCTTCGACCCCGCAGGGGATAAGTCCCCAAAGAAGACTACAACAAAACTGCCCTTTGTGCCATATGACAAAAGCCTATTTTCTCTCGGAATTATTCTTGTGGAACTTTGGTTTGGAAAGCGCCTCCAGGATTTCCTGAAGTATTCAGAGGTACAACTTAACGACCAGACTGATAACACCGACTACCAGATAGCCAATATGCTCCTCCCCGAAATAGAGAGCGAAGCTGGCCAGATTTACAGTGATGCAGGTATGGCTTCCAGTGAATCCCACCGGTGTTGCTTGGCTAACTGTTTGTTCGAGTGAGACGTTGTATTCGAGGTCTTGACTACACTACAACAACATTGGACGATGAAGGGTACAAGAATGAGGTTCAGTCGAAAGTGGTTTCTGAGCTGGAGCGGCATTGGAAGGCGTATAGTGCTAAGGGGGTATAGGGGAACGGGGACGTTGGGTCTTTTATCTTCTCGACCATTTTTGCGAAATTTTTGGCACAGTGTGTCACTCGAAAGACTTCCGAACGTTGATTGTAATCTGGAGAGAACCATAATTGTGGATTTAGTGCTGTTTGTGTATGAGCCGAAGGGAGAAAACTCAAGTAGGCACAGCACTCGAGGACGGGGGGAGTGTCAGCCAGGCATCCAGTATGTACCTGTCTTGAAAATTGGGGACGTACAAGTACCAATAACTTACGACTCGAGCTCCCGCCCGATTTTCCCACTAAACATTACCTCCGGAATTCCTGGGCGTTCCCCTGAAAACTTAACTATCATCTTTGAGTACAATACTTAGTCGCTGTTAGATCTTATTGGCCGCCCGATTGCTAGTCGTACTCGCTTTATGGTGAAGGTTCGAACCAGCCTACACATGCACAATTATAAACCTGTCCCGGTATTTGAACGTTCCCCAGTATCAGCGACCTATTCATTCCTCTGAAGAACTGTGTCGCAAAGGCCTCAACCCTCCATTCAGCAAGCGCTGCCTAACTATATCTTATCTGATCAGCTGCACTCATCCACACTCAATATACGTCCACTGTAGGGACATTTCGAATATTTCTTGCACCGTAAATCCTCTTGCTCACCAACAATACTGTGGATCTGGGTGGCCAAAAATGTTACGAAAACATTTTGATAAATACATCCAATTTCGCTGCATAATGCAGATTCAAAGTGGTTGTGCGCATGCGCATATGCGACTTGTCGGACGACAAATCAGGTCTCAGCCAGTGGGAGCCTCTCGCATGTCGCTTTCCGACTCAGCTGGAATGGCAGATGTACACATTTAGACAAGAATACGTTCACATAGCCCATCCATTCATTAAATTAAGATCGGTAGCCAATACTTAAACCCTCAGCGAGTGCGTCCGGCGAATCCATGCTTCTTCAGTTTCTTACATTGGGGGTAGGAAAGTTGAGTCCGCCACCTACTGATGCGGCGGGGATTGAGGGAGAACCGTGTAGGGGAGAAATTACCCGGATTTTTTTTGTTATTCACTCTTCGTTTTTGGAGTATAGACGCAGCATAGATATGGGTGAGCGCGGAAGGTGGGAACCAGAGTTGGGAAGTCCCGAGAACGTTAGACTGTTGAGGGAACAAGGGAGTTGGCAATAATCAATGCATTTTATTCTTGTTGATCATGAATGAATCATTGATTACACAAAAGCTTACCGAACATTTCGTAAACTAATAATGAGTACATCCACCCTAGCAGCAATAACTTGTGCAATTCTGCATGGCATGGAGTCTATCCCCTACACGCTTGGGTTTTGGGAAATTTGTTGTGTCAATTGACCTCGTCGATCAGCTGAAGCGACTAATAAAACAAGCATTAGTTTGTCACTTGTGAAGTTTGAGTTGGCCAATCAGTGATGCCCCTATTTGCCACCCGAGTAAAGCAACCAATTTCCTAAAACTCGAGCATGTAGGGGATAAGCCTCCTGGGGATAGCATGTCATTCCTCTCGCATCTATTACACCAACTCCTCCATAGTTCTTGCAGCACCATAGTTCTTGCAGCAGGCCTCTGGAAAATTTGGGCTTGATGATGCGCCACAGGTTCTCGAGAGGGTTGAGATCAGAACTCTAAGCAGACTAGTATTATACATCAAACGAAATAAAACCATTCCATAATGCTGCTTGCCCATGCATATTCGGTCATATCCCTTGCTCCAGGCGTATTTAGCGGGATTGCATCGCCATCCGTCTTACCTGATGTATGCATCCTCTTATGGTATAGTTCTACCCACGATAGAACCTTCATCCTTCTTAGGTCTAGACGATAGCGGCGGAGGGGGAGGACGTATGGAGGGATTAGCCGTCGTACTTGAAAACCTCGTGTTAGCTAAAGTACTTGTAAAAGCAACAGAATAGATGAAATTTGCATAATAAGACCCTCCATCCTGTGAAGTCCTGTAGACGGCAGTCGGCAGCCAAAGAGCAATGTCTGTGGTGGAAGTATAACTGCCAAGGGACTTATCCCACTGGCGAGGGCGCGAAGGGTTAGTCTCAACTGCATCTGGTTCCTCCCTACTCCAGTACCGTCTCCACACTTTGGGGCTTTGGGGCTTTCAAGGGAGCGTTATCGAACTTCGTTGGTGAAGTGGTAGAAAGTGACGTATCTGGGTTTTCTAGGATTAAGTTAATAATTCGATGCAAACTGCACAGAAAGGAACTGATTAGTAGGGAGGACAATGCTATAGTTCAGTGCAGTGCAAATGTAGAGAAAGACATAAGCTCTTTGTGTACTTCTTCTCGCCTTGGATGATATCAACTTTTTCGAAGTCCACATCGTCGGGCCGGCGTAGGTGACTATATGAAAAGTTAGCAAGCATAGTCAACTATAATCAACCAAGCAAGCAATAGATCTCAACGGATAAATCGTTAAGTTCCTGCCCACCCAGGTACAGAAAGATGAATCATTACCCTTACAGATGATAGATAGTTGACATCGCAGTCACAAAAACGAAGAGCTAGCGTTAAAGAGAAACGAAGGGCGAAAGTACAGTCGAATCTCGCTATAAGAATTCTGTCTATAAGAATACACACTGAAACCGTTCTGTATAAGAATAATAATTTTAGTCCCAACTAGTAGAATCCATACAAAATCCATTTGCCTATAAGAATAAATACTTTATACGAATATTGCTTTTTCCAATACACCTGGTTCCGAGTGCATTCTTATAGGGAGAGTAGACTGTATCAAGACATTCAGTATTGTGGGACAATGTTGAACTGTAGGGAGAGGAGCAAGAAAGATATTAGCTTAAGACGGCTTGGCGCTATCGATGTGGTGACGCTCCTGAGAAGAGGCCTATTATTGTAGTGCTGCGCCCGTTCACCACAAATTCATGCGAGACTAACGCAGATTTATCCTTCACCCTCAGCTAGCTTTGAGCGAACACCAACCATCCGAACACCTCGGCGAATTACAAACATACGTACTTTCGCTTTTCAACGATCAACGAAATCATCCAAACTATCCCTCACTCCTCCCCATTATCACTTTCTCGGCACGCTGCAAAACATGCTGGTTAAACCCCCGCTCGATTCTTCAGTACATAACTGAACTTCACACATACCTCGCTCTTGTGGTAAGTGTGAAATCATCTCACTCCATCGTCCTCCATCATTCCATCATTCTGGCATGCGATTATCTTGTCATCCCTTCATACTAGGATCTATCACTCTTGGTTTAATGGGTGGATCTGATGATAGTTTGCTAATTTATTTTAAATTAGGAAACTCGTTGTATTAGAAGTACGGAAAATGTCTTGGAGCAGCTTTGTTCCTAGAACTGGACCATTGCACTCAAGAAGCGCAGCAGAAGTATTGTGCGAAGGGTCTCTAGTTTTGGAAATGCAGCTATAAACCCGCAGGGTATATCAAGATGGTACTTGATGTTTTTGTAATATTATTCATGTTCTAATCTGGTGTTATGGTTTGTTGTCTTAATTAGTACTCCTCAACCGAATAAACATACACCACTGCTCCCACGAATAGTTTGAAGCGCCCAGTAGCCACCCCTTCAGCCAGTTTCCGAGAGCTCCCTTGCCCCATTTCCATCCAGCCCTGATTAATTGTCTGCAGCGAGCTCCCGCCTGGTCACTGTCAGCTCTCTGAGAGTATGAGTTACGTTCTCTCTCCTTACCTTCTCACGATCTCGAGTTTACCCCTGAATGCAGTCCCAACTCCCAGTCAACCGAGATACCTCAACTCCAAGTATCTACCGAGCACTGTCTGCAGCTAGCCCACATCCATCGTCACCAGCCAGCTTCGAAGTACCGTCTGCAGCCAGCCAGCCCAGATTGACCGTCACCAGCCAGCTTCCAAGTATTGCCTACAGCCAGCCCTGATTGACCTCGTCCAAGTGCACCCCCAAGTGACAAAAGTTCAAACCCAAAACTGGGGACTCCTAGTCACTGTGATGTTGTGACATTCGATCTGGGCCCCTGAAAATTACCCCTTGCAGTAATTATTTGCCGGATTTTTATTTATTTTATGTATTTTAGCCTCCCATGTGAGGCGGCTTAATTTCTAAATACCTACTAGCGGTCACTCGATTTTGTATGCAACCTGACTGTTGCATATATGGTGGTCCACTTCCCTGGCGTATGGCTTCAGTTGGGCTGGTGCATAATCTCTCTAAGATGATGGTCATTCCCTAAGATGATGGTCATTTCAGACTCAGCTGGAGATGCCAGCTGAATGCGCTTGCATGCGTACAAGACATACAAGACATAGTCCGAATACCGTATATATAAGATCACGAATGTACCTGTACTTGAGAATATAAGCTTCTAGCAATTAGTATTTTAACACTGACAATTTGGGGGCACTTTTTGTAACATTTGCTAGGGGTCCCTCCACAACCGCAACAAGGAAAAATAATTGGGCTCTATCTACATAATCATAGTAATTCGCAGTGGGATATGCATGTGAATATGCAACCTGTCATACAATAAATCAGGTCTCAGTCACTAGGACTCAAAGCATGTCACTTTTTCGACTCAGCTAGAAGGCTAGATGTGCATATTTGAACATAGATACGCCACACACATGCAAGGCATCCATTCCTTCACACATCGGTTGCCAATACTTTGACATTGAGCGATGTGCGTCCGATGAACTGTTTCTTGCAGTTCCTTACATATGCATGCAAATACCCAAATACCTCTTTTGCAGAGGTGCAGGGTAACCACATAAGCCACACTCAAGACCGAACGTGAACGCTCAGTCAAACTAGCTACCTACCTTACGTCTAGAACAGATCTAGAATATCCGTCAAATCCGACACCCTCAACAGTCATATCGAGAGCCTTCAATATGAATAGGCACAGGAAGCGAGATCAGATCTTAGGGTGGCTCACGCCCAGGGGCCCAGCACTGCCGAAAGCAAAGAAAAAGGATACCCCACAACCTCAGAACCCCGCAGAAATCTCGATTGTACCCCCATCCAACACTTCAGGTCTCGGTGGGGTGACTGGCATGGGTTCAACGACCGAAGCTGCGGTGTCACTGACCACAGCGCCCCGCGGCTCCGTCGTCGTCTGTAACGTACCCCGGAGATATGAGCGTTGAAACAACACTCGGGCCAGATCTAATATTTCAATGTGCGCCAACACCCATGACAAAGACAACCGAAGACCCAGTGCAACCCCAGAGGGAAGGCAGACAAGTTGCATCAAACCAGGATAGCTCTGGCGATACCGAGTCCCAATCTTTGTGGACGAGGGCTGTTGCCAAGCTATCATTGACGGAGCGCGCAGCACTCGCGGATTTCGGTATGGAGGACACTACTGATGTTGCGTCAACCTTAGAGAGAATCCAAACTAATACGGAGCGGATCATGAATGCAAAACGAGAGCGGGTTGGAAGATCCAACTGAGGGGTCAGGAAATCGTGTTGGCCAACATTGGGATGAAAATATTGCATTGGATAGACAAATTCAAGCAGGTCGGAGACATCGTCGTTCAGTACGACCCCGGGCATGCTGCGTTGCCGTGGGCGGCATTTAGGTTTCCGCTGCAGGTAGGGTCACCCGTGCCGTTGTGGCTTGTGGCTGGATAATTAAGTAACATTTCAATAGGTTTGTGTGAATAAGTAGGAGACGAAAGATGCACTTTTGGTTGGTCTCGAGCGGATTGGCTATCTGATTGACCGATGCACGGCGTATGAGCACCTGTTCCTCAAGGATGCGAGAACCGACGCATCGAGAATTCTCAAGGGGTCACTACTCCAGCTTTACGCCGCAATTTTGAAGTACTTTGCAAAAGCAATCGAGAGTTCGAAAGGTAGATACTTCCATTGTAGCCGGCTGTGTAGGCATAGGGCTAATTCCTCCCTAGGTTACATGGTAAAGGCTATAGGACTCGTATCTGGGCTTGATGCGCATAGCGGTAGGCACCGGCATATGCAGATAATTAAAGACGGAATGTTGACCAATACGCAAGGGGAGTTTACGAAACTTCAAACGCTGCTGGACGGGTTGAAGACATAACGTCAGGATTTGATCTTAAGCTCGGAAATATAACCCATATACTTGAAGATAGGATGACTTAGCTACTCTAGGGCGGTGAACAATTAACACACTTGGTGATAGTGTCAAGCAGGTCCCAGATTCTTAAGTGGGTGTCCGCAATCCCATACACCAATCACCACAAGCGCATCAGCGAGGAACGATTGGAAGGTACCTGCAACTGGATTCTTGCAAAGAATGAGTACCGTGATTGGCGAGATTCGAGTGTGTCAAGATTTCTGTTGCTACGAGGCATCCGTAAGTCGCATCGCACTATTCAAAACCCCGGATTATTGTCTTACGGACTCATTCTTTGACAGCCGGTGCTGGGAAAACGTACATTACGTAAGTGACTCATGACTACTAGACCTCTAAATAAAGTCCGACATATGGAACCTTCATATAGGTCGAAAGTTATTGACGCATTTGTCGAGGAACATCGAGAACAACATACCGCAGAGGGGCTGGCATACTTCTATTGCAATCGAGCCGAGGAGAACCGCCGTGATCCCGAGACCATCTTGAATACGCTTATCCAACAGCTTGCCCGAGCTGATGAGAACAAGATCCTAAAGCCTCTGATCGACATCTACTACGAACGAGAGCAAAAGGGACAATTGAGTTCGCAACTCACTCTGCGGGAGAGTCAAGAGTTATTGGTGAAACTCGTTAATATCTATCCTCTGACAACGATTTACCTTGATGCCTTGGACGAGGTTGATGATAAAATCCGAATACACCCACTCAAGTCACTGAAGTGGGTTATCGAAAAATCGAACAGCCGGGTTAAAATCTTTGCAACATCTCGAAATGACAGACATCCTCTATCAGTTCAAGAAATTTTCTAGGATCGACTTACTTTCTGATGACAATTATAGCGATATTAGCGAGTTCATAGAGAAGAGACTAGAGAGCGCCATCAATGATAGGGAACTGCTTCTTGGTGATGTTAGCGGCAATCTGAGATTTAACATATGTGAAGTTCTTTGCGCTCGATCCAAGGGGCTGTGAGTGAAAACCCCATTTCCAAAAGTGGAGTGTTATGCGGTGAGTTGGACGGTTACGGTAGTGATCCGACGGGTAGATATTCACATTGAATCGCAAATTCCGCGGGAAGTGTCAAAGATTGTTGTAACTGACGCGCATAGTGGGTCTTAGGTTTCAACTAGCGGCGCTTCAAATTGCCTTTCTCTGCCAAATGGGCACTGAAGCCGACGTCAGAAACAGTCTAAAAGTGCTCCCTCACACTCTAACGGAAGCGTACGATAAGATCTACAAGCGTATCCTCACCCAAAGTGGAAGTGCCCTCGCATAGCTCTGAATGCTTTCCGGTGGGTCAAGTTCTCATATGAACCAATGGCGTCCAAAACTCTGCTTGATGCAGTCACTGCACAGGTTGGCAAGTCTGGGGAATTTTGGCAGGATGAACAGACTCGGATAACACCAGATGCCATATTGAAGTTTTGCCAAAACTTCCTCATCTTAGATGAAGGCTTGGATGTATTTAGATTTGCGCATCTCACGGTGGACGAATACTTGGGAACCAAGTTAATGGTTGTCGAATCCCACGTTTATATTTCGGAAATCTGCCTTTCGCTTTTATGCTCACTACACTATCCCGAAAAATACGATCAGACGCTTAGAACCGACAAAGGCAAATACACAGACCGTCACCTCTTACTATATTCGGCGGTTTTCTGGCCATGGCATTTCTCCTGTTGTGAAGCTGTCAACGATTATAATAGTAATATATTGAACATTGTTTGGAATATGTTTATTTTAGTGTCTAACTACCTGAAGTGGCTCTTGTATTACCAGTCTGTAATCGAATGGGGTTATAACGGGATTACCGGGGGTTTGTTTTGGCGTAAAAGCCATGCATTCGCAGAGCAAAAAACCGACGATCTTCTATGCGCAGCTTGCGTGTTTGGGTTGAGCCGAACGTTTACGATATTGTTCGAATCGAGGTTTTCCATAGAGCTTGAGGACTCCTTCCTAGACTAGCTACTTTTGTACGCATGCGAGTTTGGATACTTGAAGCTGGTACAATACTTACTAGAGGAGGGTGCCAATGCCGCGGCCGACATCAAGGTCGATCAGTGGACACCGCTGCATTATGCTGCAACACAAGGACACATGGAACTAACTCGGCTGCTCCTTGGCCATGGCGCAGACTTCTCGGCTGTCAAGGCAGAGTGGACACCACTGCATTGTGCGGCACGGCAGAGACATGAGGCGGTGGTCCGAAAGGGGCGCCGATGCCTCTGGTGCTACTAATATCGGGCGGACACCGCTGCACGAGGTTGCAGAGCACGGGAATTCGGCGATAGCCCAGCTACTCGTCGGCAAGGACGCTGGTGTCTCAGCCGCTACCAAGGTCGGCAGGATACCACTTCATTGCGCCATACTGGGAGGCCATAAGGAGATGGCACAACTACTAGTTAACAAGGGCGCTGACGTCTCGGCTGCTCCCAAAGACAAAAGAACACCACTGCATTGTACCGCAAGATATGGATACGAGTCGGTGACCAGACTGCTCCTCGACAATGGCGCTTACGCCTCGGCTGCCGCTAAGGACGGATGGACGCCGCTACATTGTGCCGCGCTGGGAGGACATACGGTAGTGGTCCGACTCAGACGCTAACATCTCAGCTGTCACCGAAGATGGGGAGACACCGCTGCAATTGGCTATAGACCACGGGCACGAGGCAGTGATCCAGCTACTCCGACAAGACTTCCACTAAGTAGCCCCAACCATCCACGTATAGTTTCATTCTCCGTATATAATATTGCCAGGTTCACGACGCATTTGATGAGCAACCTCTGCGTGCTTGATAGATAGTTTAGTAAGAGTGGAGGCATGGAATGGCGCTTCCAGAAATATAAGATAGCAGAGTTCTTAACGGATCTCTGTAACCGTGCCGGCACGCATATCTAACTTCATACGACCGTGATTTCGCCGCCTGCAACTGAGTAGTTGCACTCCCAACTACACTGCCGACTTGATGGCGGCAAAGTTCCTAGCCACGACGGGTGTTGTAGCTTTTGTAAACGGGTAATTCTAGGCGTGCTCTTGGTAAGCACATAAGCCCAAAACTTAAGAAGTAAACTTGTCTCTAATGAGGTCCAAGAAGACGATCTAAGCAAAACGGATTTCTCAATGACAAGCTGAACGTAAATTGCGACCGAAAGAAATCCTAGGAGTGGTCGGTCCTCTAAAAATCCACCCGTGTATTGAGACCCCCATAAGATCTCAATACCGTGGCTGTTGAGCCAAACTGGACGAACTTCTGTGGTAATGACGGCCCTAACTTGTACCACATGTCCTTGGGGATTGAAAAAGGATTTTCTAAGCTTTGAAGGCGATGATTTGTTGGGGTAAGTTGAAGTTTCATTCCAGACCGGGAGGTGAAAGAGCATGTAAAACTGCATCTTTGGTGTATAGATCATGTCGCGATGCTACCAATACTCAGAGACTTAATTGGAGTCAAATGTTTAGTGCTGGAACCGCTGTAAACCTGTGGGTTTTCGGGGCAGTTCCGGGTAGCAACCGTTTTTCATGTCACAGGTTACAACACGGTCCCAACCCTTACCCGGCCTATTTTCAACCGTTACTAACACTAGTTACGCCCAGTATAGTAAGATATTTTTTGTATCAACCAATTGTTGTATCCATATTTAGAGACTCGCGAGTATGTCCCCTACTATAATATCGTTCGGTGATCAGTACTTTTAGTTATTTTGTTAGTTAGAAATTTTTTATAGGGTGCCATGTTGCTCTACACCGCACAAAATTACAAAACTGCCCCTCCGTATATGGCAGCTTATTTCCACCAAAATACCCCGTAGCACAACCCCGTACCCCGTATCCATGGACAAAGTCTGAATTTTACAATATGCCCAGTTACCACTATTAAAATAAGAAGGGGTTGTAAGATAGTAGCATAAAAGTGCATGAGGTCATTGGACGGAGTTGTGGGACGAGGTACGGGGTCGTGAGACGTTATACAAGGTCGTGAGACGCTGTACAGCTCTGTGGTTTTTGCGCGTAGTCTATATCACGGGGTCCTGACAGGAGTTCGTTGTGTGTCAGACAAGCTCTGAATCTCAACTGTACGCATGATCTTGTACCCTTCCACGACCCCGTCCAACGACCTTGTACATTATTTTACTACTATCCTACAACCCCGTAGATAAAGTCTTATTTTACAATAGTAACTCAGCAAATTGTAAAATTCAGACTTTGTCTACGGACACGGGGTACGGGGTCGTGCTACGGGGTATTTTGGCGGAAATAAGGTCCCATATCCGTAAGCTACACCCTGCCTGCAGTAGCCTCGAATCCAGGCCACACCTGCAGAGCCTCAGCCCTAACATACATATCACCACTTGGTTTTACCGATTAACTTTGTTAGAGCTTTGACTCATCCGCCCACCGCAACCTCATCTCACATTCATCCGCCCACCCATCGCTCACCCTTTCCCTTGAATCAATTCTTGTTCGCTTTCTGTTACCTAACTATCCCCTTATCTCGTAACGCACGACGTTCCTTGTCGACTCTTCGCTCAGGCACTCATCGCTTAGGCACTCATCACCAACAGGATGGAGCAAGCTTCTTTTCAGATTTCTCAACCACTCCCGCCCCTCGTTATACAAGGTTGTACAACACACCCCTCCATCGGTACCAACAGATTATCGATTCATCATATGCACTTATGGCCAAATTTCCTGCAAGATGTTCGCAATGCTATTAGTGGACTCGCAATGGATCGAAAGATCAGCATCACCAATAACGCCGAGGGGGAGCTCTACTATGTTGGAAATGAGCTTGGGCTCACTGGACGATTCGTTCAGAACGTAGGCGTTGCAGTCACGAAAGCTTTTAAGCATGGGTCGAGCAACGCATCGACATTGAGTCACCTCCGCTTCGCAGATTACCACTCTGCCGGGCTAACAGGAACTTTGTTCCCCGACGTAACCATCGTGAAAGACATCTTCAACGAGTATAACGACATTATCGGCTGCGAGTTGAGGGTCGCAGGCGAGATAAAAACGTTTTGGACGCTCCCGCTGCAGGATATACCGGTAACAGCTGACCCTATGATCAAAATTCAACTCGAGCCCCCAGTAGGTTGGGGCACTCAGCACTGTTGATTGTCGAGTTTAGCTTATAGATAGGTATAGGCCAATTAGCGTCTTATATGAGATCCCGCAACCTAAGATATGGCTTTCTCTCAACGTATCATGCAACAGTCTTCGTTCGCCGTTGTGATAACCTTCGCTTCGAGCTATCTCCACCGATTCTTTGGAACGCCACTGGGCCCTCCGTCCGGGAGTGCTTTGTTGCACTGGGCCTCCATCTTACTGATCATGGGTATCGGTTCCAGGAAGAACCCTCAGATCTGAATGACCTTGTTTGTTTTCTATATATCTCTGTGGATTATGTCGCTTACTTTTCTACATAGCTATCCACCGGAGTACCGAGACCCCCGACAAGTAATAGGGCATCATACTATCGGTCGTTCGGCCACCTTGGGTCGGGAGCAGGTGGGAACCGCGCTAGCACTGGCACTGGCGGCCAGTCAACTCAGCATTCCAACGGGGCTCAGCAATACACCGCAGTTTGCCCCGCCTGACCTCCCCAGTGGGCCATGACCATCTCCAAGCTTCCACCGATACCCTACGTCTCGGTACCCTTCTTACTTACCCAAATAGACAAAACAGCGTGCTCAGTGAAGTCACCTTTAATACCATTTTTGTCGGTAGTGGTGGAGAAGGTCGTGCGGCGGCCGTCATTCAGCTAGGGACAGTGGTGCAAGGTACCCCACCAATGAAGTGTGTCATCGAAGCAAATATTGGGGGACAAACTGTAATAGTCAAGTATTGGCCTGTTGAACAGGAGGAGAGGTGAGTTAGCTTGTGTGGTATGTTAGGCGTGTTCACTAGAACGAGAAAACAGGTATTTGAACGAAGTTGAAGCTTACCTCCACCTCGGATCCGACTATCCCTTTTTTCCAAAACTTTTGCACTATGGAATGATCATCTGTGGCAACATCCTACACGAAGGCTTTGTTGTTGTCATGACCAAAATGCAAGGTTTGCAGTTCAATAACCAAATATGGCAAGATTTAGGAGAGAGTGGTCGCACGCGAATGAAGGAAACGCTTAAGAAAGCAATCCAGATTCTTCGGCAGAAGTGTATGTGGCATGGAGATGCCAGTAAAGCCAACATCCTCTATGACTCTGAGTCGGGAAACGTCGTTTTAGTCGATTTTGAAGCGATGCAGGACAACTCGGAGCACAGATTTGGTATCGACGGGCCGGAGATTATCAGTATCATGCATCCACCAGTCACTTTCTCTTCCTAAATGGTATATCTCAAGTCATTAAAAAGTATTGGACAATTGGGCGCAGATAAGTTGATAAATATAGAGCACACCAACTTCTACGTCGGTGTAGTTAGTGCGGTTTCATTGTTCGTCTAAGATGGCTTAGGTTAGTAATTGTTGTACTACTACGTCTTGTTTCTTCCTTTATGATTCCTTTTCCGCAACCATATGGCTTTATCATTACTTCACAGGTATCATTAGTATGGTCAGGCTGCTCATTGTTTCTTAAATACAAAAAAGGTGTCATGATCGGCCGGCTGATGTAGGTACTTCTAGTTTAGGTTAGCTAGCTTTGATGACTTTGTAGGTATAAATGCAGGGCCTTGATTTAATAAAACACTGCACCTATACTAAATTTGTTTATTGAGGAAACGGATAACTACTCTCTCTCTATACGGCGGGTGGTGCTCCTTTCATTCCTTCAAGTGTAGTATATGTTCCGACCCATACGCCAAATTTTCCCGTTGGCCAATAGGTCGACCAATTGGCAAAGCGGTCGACCCATTGGTGTACAGGTCAACCTATTGGCCAACAGGAACATTTGGTGTATGGGTCAACCTATTGGCAAAGCGGTTGACCTGTTGGTGTACAAGTCGACCTGTTGGTGTACAGGTCAACCTATTGGCAAAGTAGTCAACCGGTGTAACAAATTCACTATGCTAATTCCTTCCACCAAATTACTAATATACACTCTCAGAGAACCACTCAATCTATTCTTCCTCCCGCTCCTGTGCATGCCACTCAATCTATTCCTCCTCCTACCCCTGTGCTTGCCATTCCCTTGTCACTCTTGCTGTACTTTGTCCCCCAACTGTTGTATTGGTTCGCTTTCTTGCACTCAATCCTTGTGAACTCAGTTGGCCAGCTGGTTCAGCTTGCTTAATACCTAGAGTTCGATTTACCACTGCAATTTCCATCCGGGTGGTAGGTGGTGATAAATTTCCACAGTCATGCTCATCAGCATGACAATACACAGAGCACTGAACTTGATTTTTTTTGCATTGGCAGCGACCAGTGCATACAGCCTTGCAATTATACGATACAGTTACTCGATTGCTGGTTGATTCTGCTGCTGCTGCAGCATGGAGTGTAATCTGGAAATAAGAATATTTAGTACTATAATTGAAGAACTTCTTCCAAGGGCCTTGTATTTAGACGTACCTGAGTGGTTGGTGAATCCTGAAGTTCGGAATGAGCAGTATCACAAGCATTTTCAGGAATTCGAAGTAATTCCTTTGTTGGATAGTAAGCAGCCAAGATACCACGTTTACATTGTAGTTGATATCAATTGGGATGTGGTTCCTTCATAACTCGACAGTATATTCGTAGGTTGTCTGTACTGGCTCGATCCTCCCATGGTATTTTCAATATAACAAAGTCAACTGGTTGAAATTGTTCTGGAGAATAACGCTTTGAATGCTTCTTTACCATTGTAACACAGGCATCTGATATTTTCTTCTAAACTTCTTTTTCTATAGAAGTCAATTCAATGGAAGGTGATTTCGGAGGTGAGGTTAATGTTGATGTTGTTGATGCAGGTGATGATTCTCGAACTGGCAATACATTTGAGGGTGGAAGTTGTTGGCTATGAGAGTTGCCAATTGCTGAATGAATAGGAGATTCTTCATCAAGTTCAAATGAATATTGAAATGTGAAATCATGAGGTTCATCTGAGAGGTGTTCATCTGTATGATAGATCAATTGTGGATTGTGATTTTCATCCAATACATTGTCAATTGTTGCCTCTTGTCTTTCTTGTGGAGAAAGATGTTGATTCCATCTGGATTTTCGTCCAAACATTATCTCATATGGTGATTTACCAGTTGAATCATGTACTGCACTGTGAATTTTCAAGGCAATATCTGGTAGTGCTCCGGCCCATACTTTGTTGTCAGTGTCTTCCTTCCAAGCTCTCAAACATGTTTTCACAGTACCATTTGCTTGCTCAACTAGACCCTGAGTTGATGGAATTCGTAGTCGTCCATTGATTACCTTTACTCCATATCTTTTCAATAGAATAAGAAGTACTCCCTTAAATTCTCGACCATTGTCACACTGCACAATTGCAGGAGGTTCAAATTGTCCAATCCAAATTGCAATTGCATCTGCAACTTCAACAGCACGTTTGCTTTTCAATGCTGCCAAACATGAAAATTTACTAAAGTGGTCAATAAAATGCAATATCCATTTGAATTGTCCATCCAGTTCATGATGCATATCAATCAAGCCAATTTGGACTTTCTCTAGAATTCGCTGAGATATAATAGGCTCCAGTTCACCCTGGGAGTGATTGGGACAGTTCTTTAAACAGGTTTGACAACGTCCAATCAGCCATTGTACTTGCTCCTTAGTAATACCATAAAAGCGTTCATGAAGGCTTTTGAATGTCTTCACATAGCCAGCATGCCCAAGTTGTGCATGAACCTGCTTGATTCGATCAAAGGCTTCTGACATTGGAACAACTCTCCGGGGTAACTCATTTTCGATTTCGGGCTTCCGGTGCAACATGCCATTGAGGATCTCGAAACTGTGCAGGGCTTCTGTCTGTTCACCGGGAAAAATGACCTTACGCGACGCGTAACTCATAGAGAAGCTGTTTCTGGGACGGTAATTCATAGCATATTTGACGCGTGGCACTATGAACGTCCTATGGACCTACATGTTGACTAGATTACAACGATACGCATGCGATTTTGTGCGCTGGATACTATACATCACATTGCATACAACAAACTTGAAAGCAGGCTGCCAGATGCACTTCATTGCACGCTCCCAAGTACACTCCTGATTGCACTCGATTGCACACTCCCAGCCTGCTTGACTGTACGCTCCCAATTGCTCTCGATGGCACACTCCCAGTCTGCTTCACTTACGCTCTCAAGTAAGCTCTCAAGACGCTCCCAAGTACACTCCCGGGCATACTCTCAAGGACGCTCCCAATTGCACTCGATGGCACACTCCCAGCCAGCTTGACTGTACGCTCCCAAGTAAGCTCTCATGACACGCTCAAGCATACTCCCGAGCACGCTCTCAAATACACTCCCAATTGCACTCGATGACACACTCCCAGCGTGCTTGACTATACGCTCCCAAGTAAGCTCTCAAGACGCTCTCAAGAACACCTCTGAGTACGCACCCAAGTACACCTCCGAGTCGCTCTCAAGTACACTCCCGAGTACGCTCTGAAGTACACTCCCAATTGTACTCGATGGCACACTCCCAGCCAGCTTGACTGTACGCTCTCAAGTAAGCTCTCAAGACGTTCTCAAGCACACTCCCGAGCACGCTCTCAAGTACACTCCTAATTGCACTTGATGACACACTCCTAGCCAGCTTGACTGTACGCTCCCAAGTCAGCTCTCAAGACACTCCCAAGAACACCTCCGAGTACGCACCCAAGTACACCTCCGAGTCGCTCTCAAGTACACTCCTAATTCCACTCGATGACATACTCCCAGCCTACTTGGCTGTACGCTCTCAAATACACTCTCCAGAGGCAAGACACTCCCAATCTCACTTGACTATATGCTCCGATGTATGCTCCTGTGTGCTCGGTCCAGAGACTTGCTGAGTTGCAGGTGCCAGGCACCGGGAGGCGTGAGGCTGGTGGTGGGTGGCGGGTGTCGATTCAGAGACTTGCTGAGTTGCAGGCACCGGGAGGCCTGAGGCAGGTGGCGTCGGGCGGATGGCGTGTGGTGGCCGAAATCATGACATCGGTCAATATCATGACGTTGGTCGATATCATAGTCTGAACCTTATCTTTAGCGCGGCCACCTTGACAAGATCTCACGATGCCTCATGGTCATGGTGTTGACAATTGCAGCCTTAGATTCCACAGGAAAGGTAGACAATTCGAACTTGGGGAGAGCAGATCTCTGATTCAGATTTTTCAGCGGAATCTGGTACCCGCTTCCCATTGATTGTGGCCGTATGTGTGCGCATTCGGTCTGGGGCTGATGGAGATGATGGCGATGGCGATGGCGAAGGCGGAGGCGAAGGCGAAGGCGATGGCGATGGCGATGGTGTTGGTGATAGTGATCATAGTACCAGAAGTACTTATACAAGTAGGTTGGCTACGTCAACGTCAGCATCAAAGCTTCCACAGACCTAGAGCTTTCTATTAGCCAGAGCTTCCACAAACTCAGAGTTTTCCGTCGGCCAAAAGCTTCCCGTGGAAAACTCTACTCCTCCTGCATGCTCGATCCAGAGACTTGTTGAGTTGCAGACGCTAGGCACCGGGAGGCGTGAGGCAGGTGGCGTGTGGCATGTGGCAGCGGCCCGCCATGGCCAAAACGCAAAGTCCGTTTCTCTTTCCCCTTCCGGGGACTCACTAACACCCTCTAGAGCCTCCAAACCCTCACCTGGGAAAGCAATTCACTCCTCCCTTCCCCCTCGACATGGATGATCCCTCCACGCTCACATTCCCGATGAAGACCCGCTCCGGCGAAGACTACCTCTACCACCTAACCAAGAAGGGCTACTCCCTCCTCGAGAAGATGAACAAGCAAAGCGATGCATATGACCAGGACCTTCACAAGTTATACATCAACAACGACTTCACTGGGTACGGCCTAGTGGAAGTCCTCAAGAACGCAATCGAAGCGTGGGAGAAGGAATGGGCGAAGAAGACGCGGAAGGCGGAGTCATTATGGTCGTGCGCCGAGGCGATAGCAATGTGGATCAACGACGACGATATCAGGTGGCATATGATTGACGATGGGGATCGGCTTGCCGCGTTGTGCATGTTGCTCGCGGCGTTGTTTGTGGAGACATTCAGGGCGCTGTGGAAGGATAAGTTGATTGCGCCTGAGTCGCCGATAAAGAATATTGGGATGATCGCCGGATTGGTGGCGTTGGGGAATGATGATAATCCCATCTCGGATTATTCGTACATCTACAGGATTGTTGGAATGTGTAAGAAGGGCGGGGTGGAGGTAAGACTGAGGTATGATGATATTGAGATGGAGGGGAGGATTGAGGAGTTTTTGAAGAAGGAAGAGGCGGTGTATAACGTTGATGATGAGGAGGAGTGGAGGGATGAGGATGATGATGAAGATGAGATCTTAAAGGGGTATGATGCGGTGGTAGTTATTGATGCGCGATTGGCTTGGTTTCTATACTGACACACGCAGCGCGATGACTACGACGAGTACCTTTCCACCGGCAAGCTGGGCGGGCATGAATATGATATTACGAAGATGAGCAAGGCTGAGAGGCAAGCAGCGTCCCTTGGTGGTGGTGGGTTGATGTTTGATAGTGATGACGGGGAATTCGAGTTCGTTTGATCACTGGGGATGTCAAAGAAGAGGGCCAGGGCCGAGGGGTAATGTACGGACCGCCAAAATGTGAAAGCATCCGTAGAAAGTTGTTGCAGGTTGTAAGTACTATATCGTCGAGTTAATAGAAATTTGGAGTTTACAACACACATGATATCAATGAGGTTGCTCGGCCACTTTCTCGGTATCCTCGCCCACATTGGCTATGATTTTCTCTAATGGATGCATTAACACGATAGAAAGAATGGCGCCGCGTAAGCCAGGCTCACACAAAGAAAACCCGTAGCATAGTCACTTCGCCACAGTTTCAATACACTACCTTATTGTCGGTGCTTAATTATCGAGTCTTTATGTTACAGCACGAAGGGGGGATTGAGCGAGGCCAGTGATGATTTACCCCTCACCATCACACAATCAGAGGGAAAAAAAACCAATACCCCCTCGCTTGCTCCCTTCAAAGCCTTGTATTCCATGAAGAGGGATATCGAGGACTGAAGCATACATGATCTCTACAACTCTAGTATGAGATCTTGAGCCCTCAATCTTTAAGAATACTTCCCAGGTAATGCGTTCTTCTCCAAGGTCTTTGTACAATGACTTCTTCCAATGTTGGGAGTTTCCTTGTAGTGCCTGGCAATAGGACACGGCCTCCATAATTCCGCACGCCAGAACCCTATTTAAGTTACCCATCTGGTGAAGGAATAGTAAAAGGTAAATGAGAAGCACCTCTATAGCTCCTGCTTTATCAATTATTAGTATGATAGAAAATGATTAAGGCAAATGGTCAAGACTGACTTGATACTGTCTGAGGATAGCGTTGAGGAGAACCCGCATCTTGTGATCAAAGTCAACTACCACTACACAATGCGAGGCAGGTAATCTTAAGGTACTGTTCCTCAATCATAATGTCCAGAGGAAATCCAAGGTAGTGTTTATAAGCAGTCAGGTCATGTAGATGTCTGTGATTTGCTGTCGTTTAGAGGTCTACCTTGTCTATTGCAAAAAGCCTGTAGACCTATAGATATCCGCTGCCCCGTCGCAGACTGAGTTGTCGCTTACAGCTAGAGTCAGAGCTCAGGCGCATTGTGTTTGGTGCGGTAACTTAGACACAATTTTTGACAGTTAGACCGATGTATGCGCAAAAGTACGGGAAAGTTGGAGAATAAGTGGAAGAACGACGATGACGACGACAAGGAGGAGGAGGAGGAGAAGGAGGCATCAAGCACTATATGCAAAGAGTGATGGAAGATGTGGCGGAGAAGGTTAATGCTGTGATTCCTATTAAACATCTAGTTAGACTACAACCAGGCAAATCCTATGATACGAGTTATCATGCATGCCCGATATGAATCTTTGTCAGATGCCATTATTTTGCTAGCGCTTAACCGTGTCGTATTTAAATCTGGCGTTCATCGTCTGTAGACGGCTTTTGGTCGTCGGCGTTTAGCTGTAGCCGGAAAGCGATCCTACTGGGGTAACGTGGCTATGACTCATTCACCCCAGTCGCTTCCGGGTTTGGTACTTATGTACGAAATGGAGCCGCATCACCTGAGGGGTTGGTGCGAGATAACCTCTATCCTGAGTCTCCCAGCTTCTCTCTATATTTCCACCTCGACACACATCTTGCTCTTTATCAGATTCTATTTTTATCGGCACCAGGGCAGTTAAACGCTGTAAACGAATCGGGGATATTGTTGACACGCCGCTGCTAAGCGCCTGCAGAGTGCAAATCTGCAACGAATCAAGACTTGATTGGAAGAAATGTTGTCTCATCATCCAGTAACGAGATCCCTGGCAGCGGGGTTGACAGATAAGAGCGACTTCCCGCAGCTCACGAGCATCATACCAAACACAAAGAGCGTTCTCTCCGACTTCGCTTCGACTACATCGACAATGAGTCCAGAGGGCGAGATACTACCTGGCGCATCCATTGCCGCCGTATACTTAAACAGTGGCATTCGCGTTTATTTCCAGGATGTGGATGGTTACGTCCGCGAGTCTCGCCGGGAAGGTGACAGTTGGCGCGGCGGTGGCTTTAAGGATATCGTATTCCGGGCTAAACTAGGCACTCCACTGGCAGCCACTAGCTTGTCTGATAGTAGAGTGAGCCCTCTATCCTCACTTCCCGTACCTAACTTCATATACCAACTCATTCTATGAGCAGGTTCGTGTCTATTACCTCGACCGCAGTGGAAACCTCCAAGAATACTGTTGGGACGGCGGAGATTGGTACAACGGCGCGTTTGGTGCTGCTCCAAAGCCAATACACAACCCCGATACCCGGCTTGTAGCCACTAGCTACCACGGTGAGGGCGTCCACATCCGCGTTTACTACCAGGCGGTTATCGGCACAATCCAAGAGCACTGCTTCGACCATAACGTCGGTTGGTTCACGGGGGCATCTTTCCCCGTCGCTCTACAAGGAACAAATATTGCCGCTGTGACAGGTCCTTTGCGAGTTTTCTTCCAGAACTCCAAAGGTTGGATTTATGAGTACATATGCGACCAGGGATGGAAAGGGGGGAAACTTACCATCGAAGCACCGCATCAGACACCGCTCGCGGCTGTGTCGTGGAAAAGCCCCCGTGGCTACCAAATGCGTCTAGACTACCGCAGTTTCTCGAACGACGTTGCTGAGGTGATGTTCGCGGACGGTGAATGGAAAGCGGGTATAGGGCGGATAGCGCCATGTATGATAAATAGTCAGCTCGCGGTAACAATGGTTCCGAATGGTGCGAGCAAGTCTAGCAGGATTTATTCCCAGCAGGATATGAGACAGTTACAAGAGCATTCATGGCTGGCTGCTGGAGGATGGGCGGTAGGCAATGTGATTCCAACTGGAACGACGCAGTGAATGTGGACGGAATATTGATTTAGTTTATAATTGGACGCGCGGAATGCACTATAGAATTGAAACGTCTTAAGGGTATTTGACACCCGCCGAGCTAAAGTTTCCTTGATCATATAGAAAAATTAACAACCACTCACCGTACTCGCTTGCAATTCAGGTTCTACGGAGTCCCTCTGGTCTGCTGTAGTCTTTCAGTGTGCAGAACATACCCCCCTGAGCGTATGGACGCACGTCACTTCGATTGCTACGAAATACCAAAGGCTTCCACCACAATAAATATGGGGCGGTTGCCAACAATCAACTGGAGAACAATATAGTTTCGAATGTCGAGAACAATCTATTCTGGGGGAATCACAATATTTGGTATTTCCTCGTACGGAAATGATAGAACAGAATAGTATTTTATTACCTGATTGGGTAGAGCAGGCTCAATTCGAGAAGACCAAGCTATCCAACCCCCAAACCCAAGCTACTACCACAACCGTCGAATACTTTTCTGTGTCTACGTCTGCGAGGATATGCCATCGGTAACTTATCACCTACGCTCCATGGCTATTTTTTCCATGGCCGTATTTTCTATTTAGACGGTTTAAAAAACTCAAGAAGTGTTCACCAATCACCAAAGCGTTCCATTTTGGTCTCTGTGACTATTTGCAAGGGACCCGGAACCACAGATATCATGTGTTCTGACCTATTAACCGTACCCGCTCCCGAACTGGCGAGGAAATTTTGCGATATTTTTGAACCATTTGCGAACTGGATAACAATCGCGAACAGGGAATGTTTGCGAATTAGCCCAAGAAAATGAACTTCATTAAAACATGCGCTCCATCACATGCACTAGCACTCATATTTATATCACCTCATCCCAACTGTCAGTTTCTTCAACAGCTTATGCTTCAGTCTCCTCTCACAGTACTTCCTGGTACCAGAATGTCTTCGCACAGTCCGCGTGCCCTATCATAACTGTGAACATGCTTCAATGTCTACCACCAGACAAGCTCTATAAGTAGTCTAAAGCTACAATAACATTAAAATCGTTATCATTCGAGTTCTTGTAGTAGGATACAGATAAATTCAGGCTGCTTCCACTACACACTGTTGGTGATATTCTGGCGTTGCTGAAACCCTAATGAGCATATAGACCAGTGGGTTGCATAATTTCATCGCAGTATACATCAATATAACAAAAAATCTTGCGAGGGTGCATATTGTTCTTCCATTCGCGAACAGACACAAGTTCGCAAACCGGACAATTAAATTCGTAAACGGGTACAGGTCACGTATGAGCGGAACATATGCATACGAGTGCAAATTTAAACTAGACTTTCGAATTCATGTACACTCTAGCGCGTATAGTTCACTCCTCATTCCGTCGCATGTTGGGAGGGGTCCTCAAACTGTAGAAGTGAAACTAGGCCCTCAGCAAGAAAGAGAAACTGTGATATTGAATTTCAGAACAGAGGTAACCTTAACATCGATAACCAAAAAAAAAGTGGATTTAGGTACTAAGATCACAGCTGTAGTGCGCGTGCAATGATGCCAAAAAGCAAATATCCTGCCTGCATCGAGAGCTTCATTCAAGTTGAGCTTCACCGAATTTCATCATCTCAGCCAACCAACTTCATCACTTCATCGCTATGCCGATCCACTGTCGATAACCGCTAGCGTATCTGGCCATATTGCACTTGCCCATCTCACCGGCAAAGAAGGCTATTCCTTCCTCTAAAATGTGTCTGGCTGCCCAGAGGAAATTCAGCACCTGGTGGATGAAGTGATGGCGCACAAATCTCGGGGTGGTTGTCTCAGCGGCAGCTGATTCCGGCTTCCGTAAGTCTTAAGTCTCTGGGGTGCCCGCCATAGTCATATTTCGGGCTACTGATGAGATTCCTCTGCAGGTGCAACCAAAGACTTAGGACTTGGTCAGTGCGAAGATACGTTAAACCAACTTCGGGAGCTCATCGGAAAATTCAAAGCGGTGAATGGAAAGAATATCCGCAGCATTGGGAAGCGTCTACAATGGCAGTTCAGCAAAGACGAAGCGAAGGAGCTTTTGAGTCGATTAGGGAGACATACAGTGACGTTTAAGTTGGTGCTGGAGGCTGATACACTGTAAGTGATCTTGCAACCTGAAAGGCACTAATCGTCATGCTCTGCAGTGGTCATCACCATCCGTTGTTCACTTTGTTCAACTACACTTAGATACTTACTTCTATACTACAGCATGACAAGGTTGTAAGAATGGAATCCGGGTGCTTACCACTCCGTGCTTCTTGGTGAGTATAAAATAATAGGTGGTCAGCGCTTCTAGCTAGCTTGAGCCGAAATTATCCTAACCCGAGAGCTTTGCGCATCGACGGATTCATGGAATTTTACAGTACTTTATATATTTTGCAATTGTATAAGGCTGCTAGGTGCTACCCAGCCCTTTTTCTCTGACATGCAAATGACTAAATAATAGGAGCGTATTTACCTACATTAGTACTATTGAACGCGTGCGGGCTTCCCACTGGTTGAAGTTTAATTATGCACTTTAGCTCAAGAGGCTAAAACCCCATATCTCTCGCAATGGCGAAACTCTAGGTCTTTTGCGGGCCCGTAGATTATAAGTACCATGGGGCGGGAATAAGCTAGCGCTCTCGCTTGGTCATAGAGAAGATTCGATGCATCCCGGAAGAAATCTGGAGTGCCTTCTATTTGGTACACACTTAAGTTGGGCCCCAGTTAACGACCTTCACTCCCGGGATACCCCCTGTACCAAACGATATGGTTGGAACGACTACACTCAAATTTCAGTAACATCGGCCTTCAATTCCTCTCATCTAAAGCCCGGGTTGCGGAGCCATCTAATTCCGACTCCTGAGGATAGATCTGGAAATTGTGTTACCGTCGTTGCTTCTTCCAGTTATTTCGTCAGAGCTGCGGGCCAGGTATTGGATGTCCACTTGTATTAACGGATTAACGGCCTAGCACAGGCACACGTGTGTTAGTGTTACTATGGAATATGTATCAAACATTCCGTAAATGTGCATCCGGAGTGTGTTCGCATAGGTACCTAGGTAATTCGCCCACCAGTTATTGTACTATACATACCTACCTCAATATCGTATGCATCGCACTAAGTAAGCGTGGATTAGGTACTTAAGTGGTTTAATGTAAGGGCTTATGCTTATTCACCATTTTCTAGGATGACAACATGCACATTGTAGAGTGCTAAGATCCTTCTCTCACGCTGGATCAATCAGCTAATTGGGGTATGTAGAGTACCTGTTCAACCTGTGTTTTAGCGCTACCGTAAAGAAGAGAAAAGTGTGACAAACACCAAGTATAAGCTAGTATTTATCAAAATCAACCTAGAAGATGCCTTTGGAGTTTGGTAATCTCCCACAATAGTACCAACCTGACAGCCGTATCCCTACGTTTCCAGTAGGATGATGGTACTGAGGAAAGATGCATGAAAACAATCTATTGCAGACGTAGTAACTACCAAGCACACAACTCGGTGAACTACATAAGAAGTCGGCTCGATCCGCCAGTAAATGCCCCTCATACGCAGCGCGTTCTTCCTTCGCTCCTTACCATCGGCACGCAGTTCATAACAATTTGCGGTTACACTCGTTTTTTACAGTCTTTACAATGAAGAATATCTTTGCTGCTGCGGTCTTGATGGCCGCTTCATTAGTGTCTGCGCAATCGGGCGCTTATGAGCGGTGCGGTGGGATTGGGTTCACTGGTTGCAAGAGTTGTATCTCTGGATACCACTGCACCAAGTTCAATGACTGTGAGCTTCCCTTGGCGCACTTCAGGTTTGGGGATCTATGGTACTAATTGAAAGATAGACTACTCTCAATGCGTCCGTGAAGCTGACTCTCCCAATTATACCACCGCAACTTCTCATGTACCCACACCAACTCCTCATGTACCCACACCAACTCCTCATGTACCCACATCAACCAAGCCTGGCAAAGATAATCCCTTCGCCGGAAAGAAAATGTGGACAAACCCCGGTTACCAGTCCAAAATCAGAAACAATGCTATCCCGTCTTGTGTTGCGGCCGGTAAGACCGTGCTCGCCTCTGCGGCAGCAAAGGTTATGAATATTCCCACATTCATATGGCTGTAAATATCCCCTCCCCGGTAACTCTTGTAGAGACACAAAACTAACGGCAAACAACAGTGATACCCTCGCCAAGGTTCCTAGTCTCCGCACCAATCTCCAAAAAGTGAAGGAACTCGGTTCTACAGATGTCATCGTCCCCTTTATTTTATACAATCTTCCAGACCGCGACTGTGCCTCGGGAGCGTCGAACGGAGAGCTCTCCCTTGCCAACGGAGGTGCCAAGAAGTACAAAACCGAGTACATCGATCGAATCCGCGCTATTCTAAAGGACTTCCCCCATATCCCGGTGGCAATTATAGTCGAACCCGATGCGCTCGCAAACTTGGTTACCAACATGGATGTGCCTAAGTGCGCCGGTGCTGCTGAGGCCTACAAGTCTCTTAGCATCTATGCCATCCAGCAACTTGCCCTACCCAACGTTTCATTGTACTTGGATGGTGGTCACGGAGGTTGGCTTGGATGGCCTGCAAACTTGCCACCTGCCGCTAAGCTGTACGCGCAGATCCGTAAGGATGCTGGTTCCCCGCCTCAGCTTAGAGGTTTGGCTACAAACGTCTCGAATTACAATGGATGGTCCCTTGCCACCTGCCCAGCATACACCTCGCCCAACCCTAACTGTGATGAGAAGCGATACATTGAGGCGATGTCGTCCGCACTAGCCAAACAAGGATGGGCCAATTCTCGTTATATCGTCGACCAGGGACGAAGCGGAAAGCAACCGACCGGTCAGATCAAGCAAGGTTAGTTTCCTCCGTCATTGACCGCGTGCATTTCCTCCCATTTAGTGTGGGTATTCTTGGTGCAAATAGCTAACGGAGAAATCATAGGGGATTGGTGCAACGTTATTAGTAAGCTCTTCCCCATCCCCAAACCCAATATTCGAATTATTTTACTAACCTATATTGCAGAAACTGGATTTGGAATTCGTCCGACCTCTAACACAGGCCACGCTTCCGTTGATGCTATTGTCTGGGCCAAGCCAGGAGGAGAATCTGATGGTACTTCCGACACTACTGCTGCGCGGTATGATACGCATTGCGGTTTACCCGATGCGTTGAAGCCAGCACCTGAGGCTGGAAAATGGTTCCAGGCATACTTCGAGCAGTTGCTCACCAATGCTTCGCCTTCATTTATGTAGTTTGGCTAAAAGATTGGGATAAATAGAATAATGCGGTGCATCATTGTATTTATATTTATACATATATAAAAGTTATCATGCATATGCATCCATCGTCCGGTCTGTGCTGTCACATGCATCATTTTAACACCCAGCATTCCCGAAAGCCTACCTGTGGTAGTTTAAACCCCTTAGCGCATACAATGTAAATCCCCCTTAAATGAACACCATGAGAATTTTCTGAAGTACCTACTATAAGTAAGGGATGATTCGACATGGACTGTCATGAATCGATTGGTATTGTTGCTTTGCCGCGGACAGTAGGCGATGTGCATTACTGATATATCCGTTCTATTCAGTATATATATTTACCATTTCTTTATCGTTCCATCGGTCTAGGTATTGGTTATTGATTTATTGTCAAAGATGAGTGTATGAGTTGGTGCGAATCATAGCTTCGTGACGTCACTCACAGGTCGCTATATATAGCTTGTGCAGAGCCGCACCTTACTTACAACGAGCCCTGAACCCTAACTGAGGCGGGAACAGAAGAAAAACAAACTACAAACCAAATGTATGCAAGATTGGGGTGGTATCAGAGGGCCATTCAATCGAGAGCGTGCCTTCTCAAAACAGTTAGTTATTGATGCCACGCCAATGGACAATACATCATATCCCTCCTCTAATTCCTCAAGTAAAATCCCCCTAAAATCCCCTAAACTCCCTGCTTACTCCCCTCCAAATCTGCTCCGCCAGCCCCATATCCTCCACCCTTCACCGGTACCAGCTGCACTTGCTCCCTGCCGCTTCCACCAAGGTCTTTAGATACATCACCTCCTCAAACAACACTGTCTTACCCCTAGTCCCATACACCACCCACGTCGGCGGGAATCCGTCCGCAACCCGTAGCACTGGAAACAACTTCTCCACACCCAGCTCTCTCGCCACCTCCCCGGCATTCTCATCTTCCTGTAGGCGCCTACTAAACCCTCATACACTTGTCAAAAAATCTAGCTTCGTGCCGAACTGATGCAGAACAATGTCAATGCTGCGGTGTGTTCTTCCCACGCCACCTCAGCCACCCCTGCACCTGGTGACTCGAGCCATGCGTTGCACGAGCCGAGTCTTAAACTTTCCGCCATCGCTTTTGGAGCATAGTAATACGGCGTTAGGAATTTCCTAGCTTGCGTTGAAAGCAAGAGGATACCGCTAGACAGCGAATTGCAACGAGATATCGCCCGAAGAGTATCCGGCAGTGAAGAGGTTGCGGGTTGAGATTTTTTCATTCGGAAGCTGAGGGTTTAAGACGGTACGGATAAAGGAGAAGAGGACCTGCAGGTCGGAGACGGTGTCGAAGGCGGTGTACGGGATTGAAAGGTGATAGGTGGTAATGAAAGCCCACCCGTTGGTGAGTGTGGAGGCTAGAAGGTTAGAAGGGAATGCGTATCGGTGGCCCCGGAGGAGGCCACCGCCATGGAAATAGATGAGCGCAGGAGTTGTCCGGGGGGGAAGTGCTGGATGGGAGGTAGATCAATATGCAAAGGGAGGTCGTCACTGGTGCTGCAGGTGAAGGTTTGGGGCTATGGTGTGGACAGGGCGATAGTCGAGCTGTGGGGCTTGTTATTTAGATGTCACATGCCAGGAATTTATTGAGCGAAATTATACATTTTGGCTGGGTCGCTTATCTAAGTGCAGGTCATTGGGTTAGTGTGTTGAAAGTTAGGCGATTAAGTTATGTAAGTTGACAAAGTTGACCATTGACAAGTAACCTGTGGGTCTGCCATGCCCTACGATTTGTGTAACCGAGTGAGGCGAAAAAGTCTGGGCACGAGAGCAGTGCCTGTCCTTCTTCCTCTTCCTCTTCGCTTTCTACTTTTCTATCGTCGGTATTAAAAGGCAGGGGTTAAATTATTTAAAACCCCCAGTTATATAAATTAATATTTCAGTATATTGATTTAAGCAGTAGCGAAGCTCTTGTAAAGTTATGATTTACTCACGCTACGTAACATGGAAAATCTCCGGCATCGACTGTCAACTCACGTTGCCCAAAAAGTTGCTTCTTCGCTGTGGTAGATCGGTGATCTGGAATACACAGCCCGCTGCACCCACTTCCACAAAGAGCGGACAAGGGCTGAGAATATTCCCTCTAGTCCACTATCACATGCGATGGCTCCAGCCTTGCAATGTTAGCCTTACAGATTCAAGCGCGCATTAAACACAGGCCATAGACGATTCTACTTGAGAGCTTAACACATCATCGAACAAGGACTGCATAATAACATACCCCCGAAACTATTTTCGAGTTAGAATAACGCGAGTATATTTTAGGGTAGGATTCTGATCAGCGTGGCGCGCCTGAACAGTATCTCGGCACGATAAACCATCCCCTGCATGCAGATTGGTTCACATCTCAGACCTGTCAAAGCTCAGATGGCATCAACGGATCGACTGCGCGTAGCCATCCTTGTCGTAGGCATAGTGCTAGTTCCCACGACCACAGCAAATGATGGTGGGGATGACTTCAGCAACAATCTCCTCTCGGATCTTGCACCGATTTTGACGTTGTTTGGAGACCAAGTTACAAAGCAGTTCATGAGTCAGTCTATGGGCTGGGCAGACAACATCATTTTTGCCATGGCGCCTTTAGGTATCATCACAGCGGTCGTCGGAGCCATAAGAGTTGGTGGCCCTACTTGGTTGAAAGCGATCATCGGAAGAGCCAGGGAGCATAAAGCTTCTGCAGAAGTCGAGTTGACGTCTTCAACATCCCATGATGTTTGCGAATTATGGAATGGGCAAACGATCGTACGAATGGTGGGATCCGCGCCCATCTTGGACTTGATCTATATCCGGAGCTTGCGGAATGGCGAAACATGTGGGTTATTCACCTTGGAGGAGGCAAAAGCTCAAGGCGTCATTACCCTAGAGAAGAGAAGTTCGATATATCCCAACAAGTTCTTTGACATCCGGCTAACAGCCACACAGAATCTACTGGATGTATCGAAAGCCTTGCGCACATGCTGCTGCCCCGTAACGGCGACGAGGAAGACCTGAAGAATGTTGCAAAACCACTGATCACACAGCCACAAACTAAGACGACGACAAAAGATGCCCCGAATATATTTCTCAACCTGAGGCCTCATCAGGGTGGTGCGGGACTACGAATATTTGCGGCGATTGCTGTGTTACTGCAAACTGGAGTGTTGGTATTTTCCGGATGTGTCACCTATCACCCTCAATTAAGTTACTCGAAAGCAGGTCGAAAAGTAGCACTATACGCATATCCCCTCACCGCTTCAGGAACCCTTCTCGTGGTAATTGGAATGCTTATTTGCTCTTTCGTGGTAGAGCGAAGCACCAAAGATGAAGTTTGGAGGGTTGATCAGAAACAGGTGGCGAATTTGAACAGACTCCGAAGTAATCGAGAAATTAGAGCACCCGGAGAATCAGAGATTACCGATGAATTCGGGCTGTTAGATGGGGAGCAGGGATTTCGCATTCTTTGGTTACAGCGAGGTATAAACCACTCTCATCCCGTCCAAAATTTCTTCGCTCAATTACTTTGGTTTCCGAAATAAGGTGCGAATGTTAACGACCAACTTTTCGAGTCCTACGCAATTTTTGCTGAAGGTGTGCGACGCTCCGTTCTGACATCTCGGCTTGTCTCAACCTCCGATCCCGCTTCTCCAAGCCGCTCGCCTTCGTTCCTCGCCAGTATCTACAAATTGCTATCACAGATATTACTTGTCTCCAGCTCAGAGCCGAAGAAGCCCAACGTCCCAACTGCATCGAATTTCTCCCAGACACTAGTAATTGTGTCAACAGTGATTAGCATTAGCGGTTTTATCGTACAATTGTATGGTTTCTTCCATTAATGTTATGTTGAGAGGCTTATGCATGCTATTTAGTACGGGTCTGCGCGCAATGCATTGGTCAGCCACGATAGCACAGCTAGCTGCAACTTTGGTAATGACAGTAATAAGGGCTTGGATCCGCCGCGGATTAGCTCTGCGTCCCACAGCTCACAGCACACCCCATGGCTATGAGCTCGACTGGTTAGCCACCCGGATGACTGGTAGGGCGGAAGACCTCTGGCCAGATTCCAAGGGTAACAGCCGTGAACAAGAGTTTTGGGAAAAGTTCCACAGCGAGAGCTGTTGGAAGTGGAGTATCGCGACTGGTAGGGCAATTGGTGGATGCACTACAAGCACACAGTCTAATAGGAGCAATAATTCAGACGAAGTTGCCAGAATACGGGAGCGATTGGGCCAGTTAAGTAAATGGACTGGAACAGCATCTAATCCCGCCGTCTTCACTGCGAATGCGATTGAAGAAGTGATGAACACACTTTTCACCTCTCCAGCATATGCCGGGGAACGAAAGTTGACTTGGTCGATGAACGGTCGCAACGGCGATAAAATCCGCCTCTCGGTCGAGCTGGAGAGTAACGGTCGGTGGGCAGCCCGGCCAACCCAAATTGAGGCTGTCCTGTCTTTGTGGCTATATGCCGTCCAGGAAGATGAATATACGCGAGCGGGTTCGGATTCCCACAAGGGCGCTTTCAAAGATTGGCTGCGCCAAGGAAATGGGGCGCTAAGAAAGCGCTGTATACGACTTTTAGGCCCCAAGGAAAGGTTATATCTCAGAGATTTGAGATGGTATGTCGGTGATGGGATTGGTACGATTTCGGAGGTTGAGGAGCTTACTAAAGATGACGGTTCTGGAAATACTGTCGCCATCGATCGCCACAGAGTTGTCGGCTTTACCGACTTGGAAACGAAAGCCCTCACGACCCAGTTGGGTGGTTCGGTTCCCAGAATTTTTAGGATGCATGAGCTTAATCTGGAATCCAAAGAATCGAATTCACCTAATCTCAAATCGCAGTTCTTAGCCGTCGTATCGGACGCCATCTCACTCGAGCTATTACTCGCCCAAGACATCTTCTCGACCTTCATGTGGGCAGTTGCGGAAAAAGTGGAAAGGCTGAGTGGTGAAACAACAATTCACCCAACAAAAGCGCAGGGGAAGGGCCCCCAGTGGAAATGCTTTACATTGGAGAATACAATTCTTTCAAAACTCGCACGGAATGTTCAAAAGTCTGGGCTGGGAAGTTTGGAAGACGCATATCATATCATCATACCACCTCTCCATATGAATCAGAAGCTCCCTGAGGTGTCTTGCATAGTAGAATATGCGCGAGAGGCTTCTAAGCGATATGAGGCGATCGGCCGTTGGAAAGAAGCCGCGGATGTATGCTTATGGCTCTACGACACGTGCAAAAGCTCGGACGACCCGATTGCAACCAAAGCTACCGTCACGCTATCTGAGTTCTCTCGAAATGTGGATTATACCGTTGACCTCTGGACCGACCAACATCGGGACCCTGGGGAAATCACAACGATGGAACGCATAAAATCATCTTTGCTGAAAGAGTTAGACAATGCCGACAAAGTTGTCATTAGCTTTCTTAAAAGATTGTATGAGATCCAATGCCGAAATAAAATACGTTATAACCCAGATAATTTCGAAGGATTTGCTAACACCACGCCTCTCCACCAAATGGTCCTTAAAGGTCCGTTTCGGATATCGTATGGCGTTGGCGTGCCGGAACATCTTTGTGCAAAAGATCAAGTCGGCCTAACACCCCTCCATTATGCGGCAATTGGGAATAAGCTACACACCGCTGAGAAATTGTTGAGAGGAGGCGCGGATCCTAATTCCACAGACATTATTGGGTGGTCACCTCTTCATTATGCCACGGTCCTCTGTTATGAGGGAATGGTAGAAACATTATTGAAACTAGGTACTACCGCAGGAGATCCAACATTAAAAGTTTTGTCTGGATGGACACCGCTCCATTATGCTGCATGGGAAGGAAAAGAATCAATCTGTTGGACGCTCCTCCAGAAAGGTGCTCAATTAGGCATCCCAGGAAGAGACGGCTTAGGAGCGTTGCATTGCGCGGCGGCGAATGGTCACTTTGAAATCGCAAGACTTTTCTTGGAGTATGGAGCAGATGTGGATATTCATGACGTTTCACGGAGGACTCCACTTCATTGGGCGGTATATAAAGGACACCCGGATGTGGCAAAGCTTTTGATGGGAAAGGGTGCAAGTCCAACAGCACGAGACGACAATGGACGGATTCCTTTACACCTAGGGGCAGTCGCAGGAACTTTGCTGCTGGAAACTTTCGAGCATTTGGGAGTAAGACCTGCGGATATGTTGACGAAGGATACCAGGGGGCTGAATCCTCTTCACTTAGCCGCAAAGGCGGGAAAAGAGGCATCAGCACGTTTGCTAGTGCTTCGGGATGGCATGGACTTGGAAGCGAAAGACCGCGGCGGAATGGCCGCACTACATATGTCCGCCAGGGCCAACCATAAGGTCATTGTTCAGTTGCTGCTTGACAGCGGTGCCAAAATCCAAGCCAAAGACACTAGTGGCCGGACTGCGCTGCACAGGGCTGCCAGAAATGGCTGCGATGCCATAATTCGTCTACTTCTCGACCGTGGCGCGGATATTGAAAGTAAAGACAATACCGGCGGGACTGCACTGCACCAGGCCTGGCGGAGCGGTCACGAGGCCACAGTCCGACTGCTCCTCGACCGTGGTACTGACATCGAAAGCAAAGATAGAATGGGCTCTACTGTGCTTCTCCGAGCCGCCCTAGAAGGCCGCGAGGCCACAGTCCGGCTGCTACTTGACTGCGGCGCCGACATCGAGGCCAGAGACTATGACGGATGGACTGCACTAAACAATGCCACCATAAACAAGCACGAAAATACAGTCCGGCTACTTCTTAATCGTGGTGCCAATGTTGACGCTAAGAACAACCTCGACTGCACTGCACTGCACGGAGCTGCCACAAACGGCCATGAGGCCGCAGTTCGTCTCCTCCTCGACTATAGTGCCAGCATTGAAGCTAGGAACAACAACGGCTGGACTGCGTTACACCAGGCCGCTATAAGTAGATCCGAGGCCACAGTTCGGCTGCTTCTCGACCGAGGCGCCAATATCAAAGCAAAGGACAACAGCGGTAAGACGGCTGAATGTGTAGCTACCGAGGGAGGTCACGAGGTCACCAAGCGAGTTCTCGTGGAACGCGGCGCCCACGGCCTAGCGTAATAATACTATCTACAGTGCAGTGCTTATGTACGGTGAGATGACAGCTTATACAACAGTCAAGTGACTGACGTAAATATAGACGGAATCGAGAAAGGATATTCTGATACTTTCAATTTATGTCACTATCGAATACCCCAGTTATAATCTTGAATTCCATACTATTGTCGAAGACTTTCATGGGCTTCTGTTAGCAGAACGTATTGAGCAATTGTGGAAATGGTAGTGAAGGGAAGAAACTAGTATTTTGGCTAGAGTTGGGGGGTGATGCTAGAGGGAATTCGTATGTCCGGCGTTTTTGAGCTGAAATGTAGTTACTAGGATTTGATTTTACTCCGTAGTCTGCAGAGATTGTTGGGGGGGAGAATAGAAAGACATTGCTGTCAATTTATGTGGCAGGGTCAAGTTATATAACGATCGTATTTGGAACCTATACTCCAGCGAGCCAGGAATGGGTGTCAGAGCACATCACTCGGTCACTCTAGATCATTCGCTTTATAATTTCAACACTGTGTTGAAATATGGGAGAACCGCGTGCGTGTGTTGACTTAGATACAGAGAGAAGAGAGAAGGAGAAAGACGCGAGTTATATATGAGAGAGAAGTGTGCCCCTTACTACCCAGCCCCGTTAGCGGTCAGCTCTATATATACAAGGTACGGTGGGGGCTTCGCCGCCCTTTGGAGGCGCCCAGATTGATCTCCAGCCCGGCCAACCCAGAGTTGCCATTTTTAGCAGCTCCTATGCTTCCAGATGTATATGGCTCTAACATACTCCTAGAATTCAAAAATTGTTAGATCATCTCTTGGCCAGCTTCCAGTGAGCATATCTCTCCAAGTCTGGGTGAGTCTCTATCGTTTCTGTGGCCAGAGCAAGCATATTGGCAACTGGGAAGATGCCTTCTGCTGGGTAATTCCAATCAATTCAAGTTCATTTAAGTCCATGAGTTTTGCTCTGATCACAAAGTGTTCTATACATGAACTATGCATAAACAGGTCCTCTTTCACTTCCTGGTCTCCAATTTACTATATCACTAATATTCATGGTGCAGCTGTAAAAAAATGCTCCAAAATGCTGTTGATTCACAATTTCTGACTCAATATAAGAGATATCATAAATCTAA
>Ga0307514_10000555_pt1 | contig 71666 bp, 70 predicted proteins | sample 16_EM_MG_FD_203088 | JGI IMG/M metagenome (GOLD analysis project Ga0307514, IMG submission 203088) | Populus trichocarpa ectomycorrhiza microbial communities from riparian zone in the Pacific Northwest, United States - 16_EM | ecosystem: Host-associated > Plants > Roots > Unclassified | place...
GCCTTCCCCGCCCTCTCCCCCCCCCCCCCCGCGGCGCCCGCCGCCCCCCCCCCCCCCGCCCCCCCCCCCCCCCCCCCCCCCCCCCCCCCCCCCCCCCCCTCGAAGACACGGTTTGTATGTATTCATACCAAAGAAATCCCTTAGGGATTACTTTTTCTGAGTAGTAACCACGGCGGCAACAATTGCGGCGATGATACATAGGATCAGAACTACCATCCGGGAGTGAAGAGTGGTCCGGCCTGGTTATTATCCCACACTACGACATATCGCTGTAGGGAAAAGGGATCCCATATGACAAAAGAAATTTGTCCAAAAACAAACTGAAGTCAAGGAATGAGGGAAGCACTTACGGATTATCAACAAGCACCACCACTTCTTTCTTCTTGCGGACCGGGCTTTACCAACGGCCTCTCCCAGTTCCTCCTGGGCTTTGTCGACGTTTTGCGTGATTTCCTCTCCGCGCTGATCGATGTTCTCAACCATGGCTTCCTGTTCAGTCACCAACTGCTCCATCTCGTTAAATAGCTGCGCAAGCTCAATGATGGTTTTCTCAATTCGTTGGATTTCGGTGTGACGGGCCTGGACTTCTCGAAGAGCAGATCGGGCTTCACCACGACGGTTTCCGGTGAGGAGCTATAGACGGTGCCGTTAGCACATGGCGGGGCAAAAGATATTGAAGACATATAGCTTACAGCTTGCGAGAAGATCTGCTGACCCTGTGAGTCTTCGCATGCTTGTCGTACTTCCTCCTCGGTGGCGTCTGGCTTCACAATTCTATACTGCCTTGCCATCTGTTCCCGGGTTCTATCGGCGAAGTTTTTCTCCACCAACTGGTACTTCCGCAAGGCATCCTTAAAGTTCCTGTCCAACACGCCAACCTGGGGACCCTTACTAGGATCCCGACCAGCCTTACCCTTCAGAACCTTGATCCTGCTCACAAGGGTGTTGTTCAGAGCCGAGGTCTCCGTAACAAGCGCCTCGAGCTGACTCTGAGTTTGTTGAGATGTAGACTCATCGATATCCTTCAAAGCTCGCTGATGGAGCAGCTCGATCCGAGAGATATTGGCATTAACAGTGTCAATTCCGCCGCGAATTTGGTCAACTTCTTCATAGAATTCCTGGCCATTGTCCTGAGGTGGAGCTGCGTAGCCCTGTTGCTGACCGTTCAGGTTGCCCATCTCGTATGTGTTGGCTCCTGAATCCAGAGGCGAGTAGGGCTCAACTTAGTCTCGGAACAATTGATAAACCGAAAGGGTCAACCTCCATGCCATGACTCGACTCCATCCCATCGACGCATCGCGGAGGTTGTGTTGGGTAGATGCATACCTTGGCCATAACCACCTCCTTGATTATACCCGCCGCCCTGACCGCCGTAGGGGTCGTCTTGTTGGGCGTATGGGTTCGACCCGTAGTTATTACTGTTTGCAGGTCAGTGCTCATATTCCCGAATATTCCCGAAATAGATAGATGGTAGTGATTCGAGCCGTAGGTATCATCGATGGAGAGAAGGCGCTCTCGATTTCATGTCCGGGGGAAGGATTGCACATACCCGTAACCTCCCTGTGGCGCACGGAAAGTTAGCAAGCTGTAGCCACTCCTGAGCGACGACGACGCGTCAAAGTAATGCTAGGCGACGCTGAGGAAACCTACACTCATCGTGATTTTTTGACTATTGGATGATTTCTAGAATGCCGCTTAGGAGAAAGAGGTTGGTCAGGTGGGTGATGGTGGTTGCGACGGAAGTTGGTTGGAGTAGTAGTAGTAGTGTTTGAGTTTCTGACGTCTAAAACAGGTGGAAGCGAGGTTATGGAGAATAGAAGTACTTAGTAGGAGAGTATGTAAGAATCGAAGGATGCGTTGAGTTTTAGGAAAAAAGCCAAAGATGACAGACAGACAGTTGCCACTGGTTACAGAAACAGAAACAGAAGCAAAAAAGGCAGATTATAGAAAACACGGAAGTTAGCCGGATGTCGATTGACTGATAGACGAAGAAGAGAAGGCGCAAGGGCAACCCAAACTCGAACTTGAAAGGGGATGGAATGCGGAGAGGTTGGAGGTTGGACGCGGACTTGGTTATTAGGGGTTTCCTGCGTGTTTCATTTTAAAGTCGATCATTACCCAGAGGTCTCCTACCGTCTAACTGCTCAAGGTCTACTGTGCAAAAGACATCACATCCGACAAAAATAGGATGATGGAAGATCTGCAGGCCGTTGAACAACTTCTGCCTTATGGACGCGCACGCCACCAAGTTGTGCATAAACATACGAGTCACGATACCTCTTTGAATAATCACTGCACAAACGCAAAATAGCCGCGACGGATACGGGGGATGCATTGTGGTCACTACAACATCTCCAAAGAAGTTCTAGATATCCTACTCATTCACGAGATATCACCAGAAGTATCTTATTTTTTGCGCATTTAGTGATGGAAGAGACGAGTTTCCTGTTCCACAAACGTGATTCCACACTTCTCCGCCGCGTCATGCACCGCCTTGTCGTTCACTGACCCTCCTGGCGCCGCAGCATACTTTACTCCGGAAGCCGCAGCACGGAACACATTATCAACGAACGGGAACTACTCATCCGTTAGTCTTTCGTCACACCCACCGTGGCGAGGTTACTTACGAAAGCGTCACTAGAAACGACAACGTCGGTCAGCTGCTTCTTCCACGCCTTCTTCTCTTCGGCGGTGAGTTCCTCCGGAACCTCCTCGAAGACACTCTCATAAAGCTCCCGCTCCATGTTCCCTTCAACCTTCTCTGGGACCTGCCCGGAGACGTAAAGGTCAATGGCGTTGCTCTTGTCGGGCCTCTTGGTACCCTTCTTCCACTTGAATTCAAAGATCTTGGGATGCTGTCTGAACCACCAGTTGTCGGCCTTGTCACCGGCAAGCCTGGTACAATGGATGCGGGACTGCTGTCCAGCGCCGAGTCCAATTACCTGCCCGTTCTTTGCATAGCAGACGGAGTTTGACTGCGTGTACTTCAATGCAATGGTAGCAACGGTAAGATCTATGATGGCTTGCTTAGGGAGCTCTGCGCCCGCCGGTGTGATGACGCGGGAGAATGTCTTTGCACTAATCTTGACGTCGTTGCGTCTCTGGGTAAGGGAAATGCCATATACTTGACGAGTCTCGGTGTGAGCGGGCTACAGATAACCGTCAGCAAACGGACGGACGAAATTGTTAGATAATTGGCCCGGGTTTACCTCGTAAGTGGGGTCCATCTTCAAGACGGTGTATTTGCCACCCTTTTTCTTCTTCAAGATTTCGAGGGCCTCCGGTGAGTATGCAGGGGCAATAACACCATCAGAAACCTCACGGCTAATGATCTTGGCCGTAACCGCATCCACCTCGTCACTCAAAGCAATCCAGTCACCAAAGCTACTCATCCGGTCTGCACCTCGGGCCCTGGCATAAGCGCAGGCCAGAGGGCTCTCATCAAGTCCTGCAATGTCGTCGACGAAGCACAACTTCTTCTCAATATCAGACAGCGGCAAACCGACGGAAGCACCGGCCGGAGAAACATGCTTGAAAGAGGCTGCAGCTGGGAGATCCAATGCTTCCTTAAACTCCCTCACAAGCGCCCACGAGTTGAGAGCGTCGAGAAGGTTGATATAGCCGGGAGATCCGCAAAGGACCTTGAAGGGAAGCTTTCCGGACTTGACAAAGGCCTGCGCGGGCTTCTGGTGAGGGTTGGCGCCGTAGCGGAGGGTGAGCTGCTGAACACCCTCGCCGGCATATCTCTTGCGGAAGAACTCGGAGATGGCGCTGTCGTAATCGGCGGTGTGCTCAAAGGCCTTCAGCGCATACGTCTTTCGTGCAGTCTCCGACACCTCACCGCGCTTGAGTTCCTCCAAAAATCCCGGATAGTCCTCAGGGTCGGAGAGAATGGTAACACGAGAGTGGTTCTTTGCGGCTGCACGGAGAAGTGTAACACCACCAATGTCGATTTCCTCGACAGCTTCTGCAATAGTCACATTGATTTTGGCAATTGTATCCTTGAACGGGTAAAGGTTGCAAACAACGTAGTCAACCTTGTCGATGTTTTGCTCGGCAAGATCTTTCTCGTCGGACTCGAGGTTGCGTGCGAGAATACCTTGCTTCACGTCAATACCGCTATATACGCCGTCTGTAGTAACTGGGATATACGCACCAGCATGAACCGAAGGATGAAGCGTCTTCACTCTACCACCAAGCATTTCAGGCGCATGGGTAATGCTGCTAACATCGCTACGCGACGTTAACATCCAAACTACGCGAAGTTCAACTAGGAGGAGGAGCATACTGGACTTCCATCCCAGCTTCCCGAATCAATTTAGCAGTACCGCCTGAAGCCAAAAGCCGAATTCCACATTGTGTCAATCCCTTTGCTAAATCGAGAAGTCCAGTCTTGTTGTACACGGACAAGATCGCTGTGATTGACGATATAGCATTAGCCGTTGTACTTTGTCTGGTCAAATAAAAGAGTTGAAGGTATGTTGTGATTGCGGGGTAGTGGGGTTGCGAGGGTGATACGAACCCGTCTTTTGAGATGAAGGTTGGCCAGGCATTTTCCGTTTAGTTTACTCTTATAGAATAGAAAGAAACAGAATCCAAAAAAAGGATTAAATAGAACCTCGAGTTATCGGGAGAAGGAGAACGGATTTTGCAGCTGTTTCAATAGCAGTCGGTGGAGTGAGTGTCTTGCGCTTCTAAAGTTGCACCACCGATTGCTTTCAACCACACAAAAACTTTTAGGCATGCGGGGCACTTGCCCCCGGCGGCTGCGGATGTCATTGAGCATGGTTTTAGGTTGCTGCTGCTGCCTTCGGGGCATGTTTGAGGAAACTAATTGTCAACCACCAGGTCAAATGCACTTAACGATTGACCCTTTCCGAATTCATTCAATTCTTAATCAATAAGTCCTCCTTATCGTGTTGTCTTTTCCATGCCAAGCATACAAAACTGGCTTTCTTCGAGGAAACATGATGATTCTCTAAAATCAGGCTTTGCCTTACCTTGCTGCCTTTTTTTCCTCGCGCTAGCAAAGTCTGGGCAGAGTGGCGCCGTATCACATGGTTGTCGGTGAAAACGCTAGACTAGCGGTTGCCCTGCAGTCACAAAATTCTACTATATGTATTCTACCTCTCTCCTCTCTCCTCCTCTTCACGAACAACGCAAATTTCACATCGCCGCTCCGGAAAAAATGTTCGGGACAGACGTTTGAGAATCGACGATAACACGTTTTGGTTCCATGACCTACGGATTGATCCACCCTTTTCGGCATTAGTTGTGCATGGTGGTGATGGAGAGCAAATAAGAAAGGATCTTGGGTGCAGTGGATGTTTCTCGGCTAGGCCTTTAAAAGGGTATTAGGATGAGCTCGACTGCAAGGATCTTGTCTACATATTCTTCCTGCTGCGTGAGACGAACGCTATGAGTATTGGATGGAGAGAGGATTGGGGATGGGGACTTGCTGTGTGCCTATGCTGTCGCGTGCGGTTCAACCATGAACTTAGTCGTCGCCTTGAAGAACCACTCCCGCCATCGTCATACGGTCACGTACAGTATGATACTTAAAAATGTTTCAATGGGTCTCGCTTTTGAATTGAATTGTATATTTGGAACGCCAGTCCTCCCGCTTCTGCGGAAAGTTTATTTTTTGTGCCTCCTCCGTCTTGCCGTCCCTGTAAATACATCACTACTCCGGACTCTTCTTCCGCTCCGTCCTCCATAACATCCCGCACCCTCAGAGCCAGTTATCCCCGAAAACCTTCTAACGAAGTTCAACGCTTCTTAAGCCACTCCGGATGATACGGATCCGAATAGCCCATTGGTAAGGCCATCAATGCATATGTATGTAATACTATCTGGCTGCACAGTCACCGGATATCGGGGGATACTGATGCCGATTATGATGTTGTTTTTCTATGAACAGCTGAGACCTCACAGAGGGACCGCCGCCGCCGCACTGCACCGCCTCTGGAGGAGATCTAGCTATTGATGAGTTAACTGATTTCTAGGTAGTGCTATGGAAAGTTAAGGATCTGTTGAAGGTTGAGGGGAGTTTTTAGAAATACTTAGGTTTGAGGTATACCTCGAAATAGCAACACTGAGGGAGTTAAGTTGTGGTGTCTTCACATTGAGCACGATATCCAGAACCCACTCGCGCGCGGTCTCATTTCGTTTCAGTCAAGTGTCAGACATTTGCAACTTGAAAACTGGGGGGGAAAAAAGAAGCTGGGAATTCGGGTTCTCATCCAATGGTCTTCAAGACCAATTGATATCATAAGGCCCGCGGTTGGCAAGACATATGGCGACCAATGAGACAATGGGGCCTGGATCTTTGTATGACCCTGCAGACAAGCGACCACATGTCGATCACCACACCGACCACACCGTGACGACCAACTATCCTTAGACGACCGCGTGATGACGGAGGCGGAGAGATGCGAACGCCAGTGGGCGAGTGATCACAGTTTCCTTCAGCGTAGACTTTTTTATCCCATTGGAATGAAATACTTAATTCTCACCACTCCCCTCACTTCCCCTCCTCCACCTACGGACCGACCAACCCCTACAGCTTTCGTCTTCCCTGTACCTACCGGCCTTCTCGCGCAATATTTTAAGTACTTGCCCTTTGAAGGTGAACTCAATACATTCGGCCTGGACCGTTCAAAACACCTGGGTGCAACCTAATAAAGCTCACCACCACCCCAATTCGCCTCGAGATCGATAGTTCCCACTATATCCATCCACCCATACATATCACCGTCGTCATGCTCCGGATATCGCGTCAAACAGTCCTCTTGTTATGTCTTCTCGTTCTCCTAGCAACCATAAGCTTTGTCTCAGCAGCGGCAGAAGCACCCACAGTTGAAAAGCGACAAAGTGAGCTCTTTTTCATCATTTCACCGTGCTATCAAGCAAGCAAGCAAGGCGCTGACAGTAGAAACCCGCGCAGCATCATCCGCACCTTCGTTCCGCTTTTCGGTCCATACACATTCCGAGAGCGCCGTGAAGTACGCGATATCACCCATCTACGTGAGCCTCTTCATCGGAGGAGCAAGTTTCCTGATCGCCGGTTTGATGATATGATACGACCACCCCGCCGCCTCCTCCTCCACCACCACCAGCACCACATCATTACATCACGTACAAATGAGCGCGTTTCGTTAACTTTTTTTTTGGTTTTCTGTTGGAGTTTGAGGCGTATCTGTTTGGGCATTGGGCGGAATGGATGAAAGGTGGGGTATGCTATTATTACCACCATGGATGATTTAATTATTTGGACCGGGAGGAAAGGCGGTTTGTAGCACTAGGGACGCAAGGGGGCGGCGAACTTTCTCTTTTTCGGCGATGAGGGTTTCTATGAAGGGGATATGATGTTACGAGTATGAGTGATGGATGGTTAGACGGGTTGCCCTTCGCGACACGGATTGTTGTGTTGTTGGCCGCAGACCATATCAATGCAGTGTAACGGGTATTCGGGGGGTTTTTTTAAGACTCGATACATTTTTATTTGTAAAATAGGGGCTCTGCCATCATGGTGGACTGGGTCTTGAATAGGGAAAAATAAATGGCGTCGAATAATTGTTGTCTCGTCACAAATTGATACGCTGCAGCATTTGTACTTACTCGTACATACTCGGTACCGGGGCTCCGAGTGCCGGAATTAACGGCATAAGCCCCGCCATGCGTCTTCTCGTACTTTTAGATTTGACAGTGAACAACACATGCTGTTGATTCTTAGTCCGCATCCATCGATCATAATCATCATGCCATCTTGCATCAGTACATCTGCAGCTAGCATTCCCTCTCGTAATGAGTCCCTTCATACTAACCATGCAGTGAAACAAGCTCCTTTCAAAAATTCAGGCTAAGTAGATGGCCTCAGGAATTCTCTCAACAATATCATTTTCCAATTTCAGAACCTTGAAAATGTGTTCCCAGGGTTATATTGATCGATCACATGACAGTAATATATTTTAGCGCTCTGCCCCGCCAAACCCCGTTCCTTTTCTCACAATACCAGCCCCCGCCATCATCGCGATACCCCAACCTTGCCTTGCTGTCCGTATCTCTCCGTATACCAGCCAATAGCTCATATCCATCATGAGCCCGCCACCAAAGAAATGGGGTAAGTTCGTCCTGCCTAACCCCCGCCATGCATGCTGATGACTCCGGCCAGATGAGTCCGAGGAGGAGTCCGAGGAGGAAGAAGAAAGCAGCGAAGAAGAGGAAGAAACCGGTCGTCCAGCTACTGTAACACTCGCACCTAAGAAGAAATGGGATGACGAAGAAGAAGAGGAGGTACTCCCCCCTTTCCGTCCGCCCTCACACCCTACCCTCTAATACTCCACAGGTCCTCGACTCCTGGGACGCCGCCGATGACTCAGAAGAAGAACGCAAAAAGGCAGCCAAAAAGAAGGCGGCCGAAGAAAAAGCCGCGGCCGAAGCAGCCGCAAACAAAAAATCTACCGCTGAGCGTGTCGCCGAGAAGAAAGCTGCTACTGCCCTCAAAAAGGCCGCCGAAGACGCTGAGAAGGCCGCCCGCGAGGACGAGACCCCTGCCGAGAAACGGGCGAGAGAGCAGGCCAGGGAGCTGGAGACCGATATGGCTCACGCCGAGGACTTGTTTGCCAGTGTTGGCATCGGCGCCGGGTCGGGTACTTCGGGCCGTGAAAAACCAGTTGCTATTGTTGATCCGAAGGATCTTACTAAGTCTCTTGATCTAAGTGCGCTGCCCGTCTTTAAGCCCACTACTAAGGCCCAGTTTGATACACTCCGAGACGTGCTGGTCCCATTGCTGGCTGCAAATACGAAGAAAGCGCATTACAACCTCTTCTTGCAGGATTTTACGAGGGCCCTTGCGAAGGAGATGCCGAGTGAGCAGATTCGTACTGTGGCGAGTAAATTGACGGTGTTGTCGAATGAGAAGCAGAAGGAGGAGAAGGAGGCGGCCAAGGGAGGGAGGAAGAAGACTGTTCCTAAGAAGGCGGGGTTGGCGTTGGCTGGAAAGGAGATGGACCGAGTTGATACTAACGCATATGATAATTATTATGACGATTTGTGAGTGTCTTCACCCCACTTATGATTTGATGGATATGGAAGCTGAACAGAGACCCGCAGTGATGATTTCATGTGATGAGGGTACGGTCTAATGGGCATATTGTCATGGAATGGAATAGAAAAAAAAAGTGATCAGGGCTTCAAGCGGGTGGTTGTTTTTTCATTATGGCTGGAGTTTATCAAGCTGGTCTCTTTGGTGCGGGTGTGGTTAGACTTATAGGATTTCACTCGTCAATATATACGATGATACTGGAATTACAGCACGAACTACCAGCCAGGACGTCTCGGTTGTAGTGGACATGCTCCGACCTCAAGCGGGGATATAGCAAGAGGATATATTATTCACAGGCGGCTGACCAGTGAACCGTTCATGCCAGCTCAAAATTGATAGGTCCGAACACACATTTTACAATCCAAAATAACTTTTGATAAACTCCCAGAACACAAACGCCAAAGTGGATATCTACAAACCAATCCCATATGCAAGACGGCCCCCTAAGTTCTATACTCTTCTCCTCTTATTCACCACCCCCTTCCTCCCCTCATAATGCTTCCCAATCCCCCTCCCCTCCCCCTCATCCCCACCCCTCTTCCGACTCCGCTCCAGCGCCTTCTCCCCCCTCCCAGACTTACCCGCATTCTTCGTAAGCCTATCAAGATCCCCCGCAAAACTCCTCCAATCCTCACCACCAAATGCATTCTCTCGAGCCCCACGGTTCTGCTTCCTAGCCGCCTGCGCCTCCTTCCTACTCATCTTGGGCAACCGCACAAGATTTGCCTCCTCGAACTCCTGCCGCTCCATTTCCACCTTCCGATCCCGATTCGTCTTGTGTCCGCGGCCGTGCTGTACAATTGTAGTTCCGATCGACGGCACCGGAATAGGCGCGGTAGACAGCTCATCGTCAATAAAGTGCTCGAGTGCGTGGTTGCGTACCGGTGCCCGCTCCTTCTTTTCACGCGTCGTGGTGATCTCCGGCATAGAGGTAGCCGCGATGCGGGGGGGTTTGTATACGCCGTCTGTGCCCACCTCCTTGGCGGAGGACTTCTTAGTGTTTGCGAGGAGCAAAGAGGAGGGGTTAGGACGGTGCGCGAGGTCTGACGGGGTCGTGGATTCCGCGGCAGAAAGTAGGGCCTTTCGATGGGCGTCGCCGTCTTCGGCTTCGGAGTCCGAGCCGCTAATGTCGTCGTTGTTGGGTTCCGAGTCGGAGCCAGACGAATCGGTATCCTTTGTCGTAGTCTTGTTTGTGTCCTCAGCCTCTTCGGCGGCGGTCGCGGCAGCAACGACTACTTTGTCGATTTGGTACTTAAGCTTTTGTTCGAGCGGCTTGACGCCGCGCTCGAGGAGGAGGCGGAGCTTGACGAGGTCGTTTATTGCGGCGTGGCCGGCGATTGAACCGCTTTTGAGGCGGAGGAGGGCGAGGAAGACGAGGTTGTGGAGGTAGGAGAGGAGGACATCGTTTTTTACGTCGAGGAGGGAGATACCGTTTTTAGGGGGTGCAATTGAGGCACTGTCGTCTGGATGCGGGAGGGAGGTGAGTGTGCTTGATAGAGATGTCGTGAGTGTGATGAGGGTTGTGAGCAGGTCGTCGTCGGCGGTAGAGGCGGCGGCAGGCATTTTGTGGTTGTAGAACGACGGGTTGAGAGGTTGAAAATTGTAGAAGGGTCCTTATTCTTGGCGTTGGTCATGGATCTGCACTCGGGTATATGTAGGGAATAGCCCCGTGCATGCCTCGTTCCCGGACCCCAAACTTTATAGCCTTCCGCATCTTTAAAGACCGAGTTCCATTGGCGGATGCTAATCTCATGATGTGTTTTGTTGAACGCATCTTTCAAGTTCAAGAAGATTACCCATTGTTCATTATTTGAATACCAGCTATGCACCCAACAATATGCTTCAATCATAAAGCAAAACACCCTCCTATGCACTCGCAACGCACAATGGGATATCGATATCCTTCACTTGACACAGCCCAAGTTTCCCATCCTAACAATATATAACCGATCAAAGAACCCATATTAAGCAGGCCCCACGAAATGCAGAGGTTCCCATAAAAACAACGACCCGGAGGGCCCAAATATATAGACAAAGACAGGTATTTAGTAGCCCAATTACTCCAATGGGACTATCTATAAATCAAACGGCTTCAACCTGCATCCACCAGCACCACTATAGATACTACAGGGCGCCTCCTCATCCTCCACAAAACTCATATCTACACCGCCCTATAACAATCTCAGTCAGCACGATGCCCAGGGTAAGAATTAGTTTGTCCTTGTGGGGTGCCGGGGCTTACAGTACATAGTATTCATTAAACCACTCACTCGTCCGGTACACTGGATCCAACTCTCTCCTCTTTGCCGCACTGAGAAGTTCCATTGCAGAGCAGTTTTCCTCCAGCGCCTGACTCTGGGCATTATTCATCATCTCCTGGTGCCTCCGGGCATCCTCTGCGATCTGTGCTTTGTGTTTGTAGCTTTCGATGGAGCTCTGATACTCCTGGCTGGAGATGATGCCATGTGCTAGTGCGATTTCAAGCTCGTTGATGGAGTTTGGAGAGCTCAGGTCGGAGGACATGAGGTATTCTGCATATTCCCTGTCGCTGGATTTTGTCTGTTCCTGCTGCTGCTGCTGTTGCTCGAAAAAGAGCTGTGCCGAGACTGGATCAGCAGAATCGAGCATTTCTTCTTCTGTGTGGGATTGCTGTGGAGATGGGGGAGCGTGGAGCTGGTGTGAAGAATGGTGGTAATGTTGGCTTATTGAAAAGTTCATCGATGTGGGAGAGCTCAAGGGAGGTGTTGGAGGTGCTACGACGTGTTGCTGGGTGAGGTAGAGGTTACGGGAGAAGAGTTGGATGAGCTCATCGTCGTAGTTCGACATCATGGGCTGCTGTTGCTGTTGCTGTTGCTGTTGCTGCGGAGCTGGAGATTTCTGGGGGGTTTCGGGGACGAGGTTCGAGGTGGATGCGCACTGACAGCAATATCAGCAACGGCTATAAATGAGATGAGGAACGGAAGGAAGCTGTAAAATACCTGACTGCAAAAGGGAATCTCGTCCAAGTTGAACCTTGGGAATGTGTCGAGGTTTTGACAGTTGAGGCAGCGGACTGATAGAAACTGCATATTGAATTCAGGTATGGAATTCTACTGGAACCATAGAAATCAGCACAAGACCCTCTCATATAAAAACATTCAACGAGCTCTCCAGGAGGAAAAAAAAAGAAAAAAGCAAAAAAAAAAGAAATGATGCCCTGGTATGTTGGACGTAACACATCATCATATCACGCACACGCACATGCACACACACAACACTGGTCACTCGAGATCAAGACGAAGGGGAAATTAGCAGGTACCGGCGAAAATAAGAAGAGGACGAATGGAATGATGGATTCAATTTTTTGTAGATACTGAAGATTTAACTGTCGAACTGAAGAGGGAGGGGAAAAAGAAGGGTAGAAGGGAGGGGTTGATGTTGGGAGTTTTATATTCTCGGTGCACTTTAGTTGGTGGGGCAATGCTCTAGGTGACAGGTAGGAAGTAATGGTGGTGTTATAGCATGCAGCCACTTGAATGTCCTTGTTAGGTGGCGGAGAGGGCGAAGGGTGATCAATCTGCGACGGCGGGATGAATCACCAGATACCTGAAAACAGCGAAGGAAACCAGTAGCAGCGACAGGGAATGCCGTAGGAAGGGCGATGATCTGCTCTCATCCTCCCTTCCCTTCCCTTCCGTTCTCTCGGGCCTTGAATCGTCATCATAATAGAAGTACTTTATCGACAGATTGTATGGCGATACAAATCATTAGAGTACACTTCACTTCACTTCAACCCAACTCCCCTGAAACGAACGGAACGACAACACAGCGCGTGCGCGCAAAAAGAACCCCTCTAACGTAACCAATTTGGCCTCACAACCAATCCATTTCACCACACTACAGCATGGACACGCAACGGCGACTGATAGGTACATCTAGGTAGCTCATGGGGTTCCGCACAAAAATTTGTTGGATCCATTATTGCATAGCCATGCGGCGTTTAGGTACGTCACATGCTCAATTTTACCCCTCCATCTTATCAACCGGATAAGATCAATAATTCCCGCCAAAACGCCGCAGAACTGCACTGAGTGAAGCACTGACAGCTTTTAATTTTGTATGGGGACTTTTACCAATAACTGTTACTTCAGAATGGACAGTGTGCGTACTGAAGCTAGTGGCTAACACGATTGTTTGGTCGGATATCTACCTACCTGGTACTTAGAAAATGACGCAAGGAGGGGTTCTGGGGATAGGAAGATATTATTTCTTGCACCCGCGCTTTCCCAAAATCCCAATTCCTAAATCGCTGCCGGCTGCCAACTCGAACCCGCGATATGCGATATAAAACATGAGGAACGAGTGATTCATCACAATGCAAATCGAGTAGAGTAGACTGATGCGAGAGAAGAATCACCACATGGTGTTTCCAAAGTGTCACAATGAATTGTTTCATACATCCGAATCCGTATGTTCTCGCCGATGCAGATCGTTCCCGAGCCTGACAACACACACGCAGGCACCACGTCGACATGCTAGGGCCGAATATGGAGAATTTCAGCCTAGCGACGCTACGGTACTCTACTCTATTTTGAATCCAAAAGGTTAGTATTCTTCGTCATTGAATGCACGATATAAAGTACCGCTCTACGATAATACCAATCAAAGACACATAGCGATGAACTATACTACTTTTTCCCCCACCAGACCGGGTACTGAGTACTACTCTAAATTGAAATGCAGCCACACGGAGTACGAGGTGGTACTTGGTACTCGGGTTTGGAGACACAATGTAGGCGCCACAGATCATGAAAGTGCATTCTGAGGGCACAGGTGTGACTTAATGCTTTTTCTTGACCACAGAGATTCTAGAAGTTGCATATTTTATGCACTTCACGTGGCCGTCAATGTCATCCTATGTAACTTCACCCACCGGCCATCAAGCCATAGTGGTGACCATGAGACGGTTCCCATGATATAAGGAGGAGGCGCCAGGGAACTGAAGTTACCAGGCTGAGCATCACAACAACAGCAATGATGGGTTTTATCTCATCCCGCCCTCCAGGGCTCGTAGGGGACGTGGGTAGAGGATGGGGAGCTACGAGTTTGTTTTACTTCCTTCGAGCTATGAAATGTAGTGAGGATAGTTAGGAAGACAGATGTCATAGCAGCTAGCGGCTGAATACAAAATGGTTACAACGACCGTTCTTTTACCTCTCTGTCAACGTTCTGCTAAGCTAAAACCGCAGTGTTCTCGGCCGCTTAGGATCACTGTGTACCTCCTAGTAAACCTCAATGCAGTTTCCATGGGTATTCTGAGTCTAAAGTATACTCAAAGTGTGGTTACCAACTTGAAGTTCACTCCATTACCATTTCTAAATATATCTGTCTCCAAGCAAACTTCAGTGTACGCTCCAGCCAGCTCCATATTCGAAGTGCACTTAAGAACTAACTTCACCCATCGGCATGTGAACTCTAATGTGGAGTCAATATAATTCCACCGAATGTGCAAAACGGACATGCCATGATCTCGTAAAGCTTGCTCCTAAAGGGGCTGGTTCATGAGATCAGAGATGCTGCAAAGCCGTCCAGAGTTGAGCATCAGCAGTGCTTGAGATTTGTTGACTTCTGTTGGCAATCCAATCGAGCACTACCGCAGATGGTGAGACTGCTACCGTTAAGAATTACTTCGCTAATAACCAATACTTCATACGGCCGCCCTGAGCGGCAGCGAAGCTTCAATTAGTCTCAGCCCCCCAGAGAACATAGTATAAATACATGCATGAATAACAAATTTTATAATCAGCCCAGCCGACAAAATAAACACTCCGTAATGCCAACTAATCACTGGCCTCTACGGCATCGACCCTCGTAACCTCATCTTTGATACAGTTTAGAAACGACCAGTATGCTCGAGTCATATCCGTCAAGTTCCCTCCAAATAACCATCATCATAATCCGACTCCTCGAAGAGCTCATCAAATTTTGCGAACCACTTGTAAAATTCGTCGCTGCCGGTTTTGTGCTTCGAGGCGACGACCTCGGCGTGAGTGCTTAAAACGTCGATGGTTTCCTTGTGCGCTGGACAAGTTAGCCGTAATACTTAATCAAAGTTGTTGAGAATAGCAAAGATTACTCACTGATCCTTTGCACGGTTTTGTTTTGTTTAATCATTCTGCATGCACATTAACTAGAGTATTGCAGTACCTAATTCCCCTTCCCCTCCAGACAGCCGGCTAGGTGGGGGAGCTCACCTCCTTCTACCCTTCTTCTCCTCTAACAAATGAGAAACGCAAGTGAATGGCGCGCTGAAACAAAGGAAAATAAAAATGAACGACTATTGGCTACCCTCTGCTCCGCTCCGCCCCGCCCTGCCCTGCTCTGCTCAGCGGCGTGGGAACTTCCCGACCTCTGTAGCCACCAGGAAGTCCAGCACCGCTTGATCACATATTTCCAGCGAAAACAGCTCCGATATTTGCACGTGCCTGCACCTTCCCGCTTTCCAGCCGGTTTCCCACCCGACTGCCTTCCACAGGATCCTTTGCACGGTCTCAGGTAGAAACCCGTAAAGCATCTTGAAAGCAGAGAAATCGCGTCTTCCGTCTAGTTCTCGATACAACTGTGCATCAACCACGGCGTCTCATCCATGGGCGCATGAATTTCCTACTCCGATGATACTCCTGTCCTTGTCGGTTGCTTTTCCCAATTTATCTCGCTTGAAAGTGCTGATAAACCAATTCCTCAGGAGCTTGTAAGCGTCGAGCGAAGATGCCAGACTGCTCACACGGTCTTCAAGCGAGGTGATCTTGATCTGGTGCGTGGTGATCTCCTGTTTCTGGGAGCAAGGTTAAGCCCACGACGATTGCCGACGAAAAGTTCTCCCCTCACGTCCTTAACGTGAAGTTCCTCCTCTTGTAGTGCTTGTTTGAGCGCATCTTTGGCATCCCTCTTTATTTCTTCTTCGCCTCCGATTTCCGATCGGGTAACTAGTATGGCATCGCATGTCGTATCATCTTGACTCAGGCTTTCCGCCGGTGAAAGCAACTTCCGGTTCCTCTTGTTGACCTCTTTCATCGTTGCTGACTTGGGAGGCTTGATTGTCGTGCTGTCTCAGGCTCCGTCTATTGAATGGTGGGTTGAAGGGACTTCGTCACTTCTCACCAGCAGAGATTTATACCATGTTCCAAGCTACCCGTCGTTTTATGTTTGCGCCACATCTCTGTGTCTACGTTCCGCCAAGTCTACACTGCAGCGTTCCAGACCCCGGAACGTTCTTAAGAATACTGCGTATTTCCCAGATTTACCCCCAGTATTCCGCGTTAACCACGACAAGCCGCATCCCGCTCCGCCCCTGGCTACGCTCAAGTCAGAAGCTCCGCTCTACCTACTATCAGTGACCTTTGATGGCCTATATGGTAGCACCATTGCCGGTTGAAATCAATGATGTTGGAGGTATCGTACCACTTTGTACTTTTGTATAGCAGCTTACAGTGCTCTCGGGTTGAGAAGGGGTAATCTCAAGCTACCTCGAGATTCGTCACTATCAAGCTATTAGATGCGTACGTCTCACAATCCTCGCAACTAAGCCGGTACCAAAAGCAGGAGCATGATGAATACCAGGTTCACCACAGCAAATTCAAGAGAAGACACATAAAGACATACACAAGCAAGAAAAGTCATAATAGCAATAGAGAATAATAAACCACTATCTGGCTTTGTAAACATCTATAGATATAAGAATAGTCAACCAGTTTCACTGCGAGAAGTTTAAGAGAATACATAAACACATATTTAAAACCAAGAAAAGTTCCCAACAGACAACCACTATCTGACTCTGTAAACATATACTGAAGTAAGAATAGTCACAAAGGATAACCACACCTGGCTCCGATACATCTACGAAGTAACAATCACACCAGCAAAACCTCCAACGTAACAGTTTGGAATGTCTCAAAAGGCTATATCGATGGGGGGAAATCTGGTTAGTAAAAAGCCATGGGTAGCATATGGAGAATATTGACTGACCACTCATCCATTGGGTTCGCATTAATGAGGGCCTTTTCCTTGCAGTGGTATCCAATCTGGATCGGCCCAACGTTTATGAGGACCCTTTCCTTGCAGTGGTATCCAATCTGGATCGGCCCAACGTTTATGAGGACCTTTTCCTTTCAGTGGTATCCACTTTGGATCGGCCAGACGTTTGTATATTCGAAGGGCTTTGCTGTATGGCTCTGGTCCGGCGTCTCGTTTAATAGATGGATTTCCACCGTCCGGAAACCATGCTGACTCCAGTGTTGTTTCAATCCCAGGGTTATGAGGGCCCCAGGCTGGTGCTGCGAACACGGCGGCGACGAGGGTAACGAGAAGGAAGATGATGAGTTTCATATCTGCTCAAAGAACGGAGATGAGAAGAGAAAAGAGGAGAGAATGCCAATGGGCGGAGAGGAATGGAGGGGCGTTGGAGCTGAAGAGATTGAATTGAATCAAATATTTGGACTAGTAGGAAATCGAGTAGTTGTGATAGTCTGTAAAGGAACTCGCAGGTGGGAAATCTTCTGTAATCGAAGAGGGAGAAAGGAAGCCTTTTACGCTGAAGGAAGCTATATGCCATTCGAATGAACCATAGTACAGTGACAGAGTGAGAGGTGCGAGATATCTCTATGGAGCAGCCGCCTGGCCCCCATATGCACTCGGATGGCCATTCAAATTTAAAGGAGCCGTATCGATAGATGGAACGGGAGGTGTGGGGTAGTTCTATAGGCCAACCGTATAAACCTCAGATGGCCATTCACATTAACGTCGGGTATGTGGGATGGCAAGGCCAGAGAGACAATCTGAGACTTTTACAAACTGGAGGAGCACCTATACCGGGCTGTAGGTTGGTCTATGGGATGGTATTCATTAAGTAATAACCGAGACTCTAGATATCTGAATGGGGCCTTCAGGACTATTCAATCCTACTGGATCACTCGTTAATGTTTGGATAAGCAATTTTTACGGGTGCCAAAGGGTCTCGATGACAGAACCAACCTCCAGTTGATCCATAGTTCAAACAGGATGGTCTATGATGTCAGATAAGAGTACGGACTGGCAGTTCTGCCAGCCCTGCCCTTGGCTTCAAATTACTCCGTTTAATACCACATTGATACCCTAGCATAACGAGGGTGATAACTTATAATATTGTAACGTCTTCTTTTATTTTAGGCTCGGGACGGCGTTTGTGGCCAAAACATACAAGTGACTGGATCCTGCTGAAACCAGAAATTCGAAGTAAATAACACTTGTCAAAAAGCACGACCCGCTAGGACATTACCATACTATTGAGGGATGGTTAGGAAACGAGATCACATTTTAATACGTCCGGTCGATGTCCACCAGCCATCCAAGAACCATTTATCGATATTGGTAGAACGATATCACTTTACAATAAGGCTCTCAACAACCAAGTCTCCCTTTTTCGGAACAGTAATATCGATTTCGGGCAAAGTCTCGGTTCCTCAAACCTTTTGCTAGGTACCGACCCGGAGTTTGTCTGTTCGGAACCTGCGCAACACTAGGAGCGTCACGGGATTATATGTCCGTCTTTCCATTCAGACCTCTTTGCAGTTTAGCGGTTCTGGGTTAGGTTTGTCTTCACCTCTTTGATTTGTCCAAGCACACACGATCTTCAGCCATTTAAAATGAATTGGGAGAACTGCTATGTCTACAGGGGCTATTGGGTGCAGGGTGTATGCGCTCTGCTTTGTTTTCTCGATACACGGAATTCAGATACCCAGGTTTGGTGCCGGAGGTCGAAGTGTGGGCGCCAAAAGGCGATTCTTGAGTGCTCTTGCAATTAACCAGATCTAGAGGCAGGCAGATTGGGGCGAAAGGTTATAGAAATCATGGCGGTCACTTGTGATGTGTGGGCATCCATAGGCATCAAATCTTCGGGCATTTCACAGCTATGGAAATAGCACATTCGACTCGGGCGAATTGATGCTTAATAACACCCCCCAACCATATTAAATTATGTGGGTTGTTACTTAAGTGATAATGACCTCCTAGACCAGTGCTAGAAGAGGGGTTGTCTGCTCCGGCACACCATGAAAGCATCACATTGAGGCTGGTGCACAAACAAATCCAACACAACGGCATATCGCGCTAACCGCAGATCTCATTATCCAATCGTTCGATCCTTCTCTTCACACAGTCGGCAGGAGCAGAGCATGCAAGCAACAGAAACTGTGAGAGCGAGAGCACAGCAGATCGATTTCCCTGCTTAGCTATGAATTGGGTACGACCCAACATTTCCGACAGCGAGTATCTAGGCGATCAAAAAGCACTGGCGCTCGATTAGGTGAGGATGAACACAAAAACTCGCCAGTAGTTTGTGACCACCTAGGTATTCACACAGCCAACTCAATTCTTCCGACCTAACCATACATTGAGGCCATAATGAAAGAAGCACCGAAGGATACCCTCCAAATACCTCATTAGCCCGTGTCTCTGTGAGTCATGTTGGCAAGGAACATACTTAAATGGGGTATTTTTCAAGATCAACCCACGAACATCCACCTGCTCTGCCCATCTTTTGATTTTCCCTGCTGGTAGCACATCGATTCCTTGTCTTGCCAATGTCTGTGCAAACGGCCTGTTAGCTCATTTGATTCCGCTCGTTTCCGTCCCCGGGGTGCTTCACCTCGACTAACAACATCAAGGCTCCAAGAACTAAACACAACGTCTTTCCGAACCTCGAAACACACAAACCGACTGCTAGACCGACAAAACTACCGGTAGAAACCTGTCTATAGACTGTAGGGTTGTATCCAGAGCGATCTCTAGGGGGAGGGGCCATCTGTTTGTGTTTCAGACCCAAGGAGGGTATGCTGGATCCACTGAAGGCAGAAGAGGACGCTTCACGGCTTTCTGTCTGGAGAGGCGGTGATATTGTTGATATTTGGCGAGTGGAATGATAGTAGGCGTAGCTGGCGCCGAGGCCAACGCTGAGGGCAGCAGCAGGAGAAGCAAAGAGTCGAAATGCCATTGTTGAAAGCGTGTGGTGGATGGTGGTTTGCGACAATGTTGTGAGGTTGGTTTAAGGTGCGGCTCTCAATGACGTATGTTGGTGTCTGCAAGTAGCCGGTAAACTCCTTCGTCAGTCACGAGAGCAGCAATGCATTTGATGTCCATACGGCACCTGCAAGTTCAACAATGATAAGGACATACAAGTTATTAACGTTATTAACTATGAGACAGAGAATAGAAAACAGATAGGTTAGTGTACAGATATATACAAGCTACTGGGTCTTCTTCACACGTTCCTCGCTTTTGCCTCCTCGAGAAGCTGCTAATATCTTCCAGGAAACCCACAAGAACCCACCCAATATAACTGCAACCGTACCTATTTTGACCATCATTGCATGTTTAAGGTCCAATACAGGTACTTCGACGGACTTCCACGCATCCTCTGCGGGGGATAAGTGGTAATACATAGTCTGCTCGGGAAACAAATGCTCCCATCCTAGACGCGACCTATCAAATGGACTGGCCCTCATCTTACTCCACTCTTCGCTGTGACAAGCCCAAAATACCGATGGGAGTGTAAACCGGACTTCCGATTCAGAAGAATTATATCTGGGCTCGAGATACCGAAGATGCAGTGGTAAATCTACGCTCAGCCCGGCCTTCTCGGTTGAGCGCAAGTGATCAACCTCTACTAGAACTGTACTTCCCCAAAGATTGCTTCCCCACACCGGTGCTTCGAGGTCTGTTTCTCCGCTGAAACTCCGTAGTCGTTTGATATTGAGAGATTCGAGAAGCTGGGGATTTGTCGAAGATAGTTGGTATTTATCCACAAAGAGACCGAGTGGTAGTGTGAAGTAAGCGTTCAAGGTACAATCTTTACTCGGTGCTTTAAGTGAGTGTGAAATAGAAAGCTGGAGCTTTGGGTGTAGGCCGGTGGGCTTCACGGTCGTAAGGCTATATGACGCAGGGAACTGAAAATGCCGCGAAGCGAAGGTGAATAAAACAGGTTCTAGGGATCTTTGTGAGTTCCTATGAGTTAAAGTTGATTCTATCACGTACCTAGCTTATTATCTACCCCTACAACATGCAAAAATCCGCCTAATGTTAAGCTTTCGTCATCCATGGGTCTTTCGTTCCCCAAAACACCCACTTCAATGTTTTTGTGCCCTTGTGTAGTTCGGATCGTTTCCTGCCATGGCTCCTTCGGCTGAGACCAGAACGTGTTGGCAACGAGTGTTTGAGAGACGGCGTCGAACTTTATATCAATGTAGTCTGCCGAATCGATCGACCCGGTCCGAGCTTTGCAGTCTTGGTTGTTGGGACTGCATAGGAGGCCATTAAGATACGGTCCAAAAGCAGCGATCGTATCCAGCGGGGAGTAGAATTGGTAGCCACCAGGGACTTGGGTGAAGGATTCCTCTAAGCCTTTACAATCTTTGATTCCAAACGCGCTGTTTAGCAAATTGCAAACGGGGCTGTTCCAATTAGCAACGAGTACCAGCTACCCCTGGACCGGGCGACATTACGGGATAGCCTCACGCCTTCGCGAGGCGAATATATGCAATCCTGCCGGCACTCTAGATCCATATGGATCAACGCTGGCATAAGGTTTACCGGTCGACCAACGGATAAGGAGTTCGTTGCATTGACTCAGGACATTCTGTATTTGCGTTGGTAGTTCGTCGTAGCCGATTGTGTAGCGGTCTTCGCGAGCAGCCTGTAGGGATCTGATCTGTAGACTTGTGAACTCGATGACGAAATTGTCTGAGTGAGTTGCTTCGGGACTAGAAACTAGATATGTGGTGCGTTGCTTCATTGTATTGTTTGGGAACTGAGGAGAGAGCTGTTGAAGCTAGTGCTAGGTGGTTTTAAGCCAGGCTCAAGGCAAACCCTTGATTGGCGCGCTTGTGCGACAGGTGTTTTAGATCATAGCCGCGCATTCGGATTTTATTGGACTGCCATCTTTTGCTTCATATCAACACCTCTCCAAGCGTACGACGCTTGATTGAGGCGTAGCTTTACACAAAGCCCTGCATTAATCAATTCTCTTTTGCCATACACACCATAATCATACACAGCATGTCAGAAGTAGACCAACCCACATTATCAGCACTAGCACCAGCTAGCTAGAGAAATACAAAACTCCTCCAAGGAAAAACCCTTTTATTCAAAGTAAAAAACTAGAGTTGAAGTAGATAAAGGAAGTAATGGCGACCCCCATTTGTAACACATGCAAGAAAGGAGAAAAGGAACGCAGACGCAAAACAAATCCAACACCAGTAAACCCCAAAGAAAAGCCGTAAGCCCCAATTGCAAACAGCAGCAATAGACAACGAAAATCAAATCTTATCTCTAAGTGTAAGTAACAGAAAATTAGACTAAACCTGATTCCCCTCCCAAGAATTCGTAGCCTCCTAGTCCATGATGGTATCTTCGTCTTCGTCACTCTCAGCGTTTTCGGCCTCGGCAGGCCGTCTAGTTATATCCTCATCTTCTTCATTCTCCGCATCTTCTTCCACACGCTCGGCGTCGTTTTCAGGCAATTGCTGCCCGTCATCCACCAAAGTCAGACCAGCAACCAGGCGTCGCTTGGCCTCTCCCCACCTCTCTAACCGGCGTTGCGTCCGTCTAATTGCTGCCGCAAGGCTCATAGCTTCCTCTCCAAAGTCGTCATCGTCTCCCGTTTCCTCTTCTTTACGGGGAATCAATCCTGCTGGGCCACGACTAACACTTCCATTGGCGAATTTGTGTGACCTATCCACCTTGACTCTCTTTGCGGGATGTGGGCGATCATCATCGTCTTCTCGCTTCACCATGTTTCCCTCTTCATCGTATACCTCGATCGAATGTTGTGAGTGCTTGAGTGGTCTCTCGTCGTCATCACTCATGAAAAGTGGCTCTTCAAGGTCTTTGATACGACTCCATGCTCTTGAAATAGAGCCCTGTTTCATCCTCGACGCCTTTTTTTTCTTATCCAACCGGCGCAACTCTCGATCAATGACATGATTTACGCGGTCCTTCCGATTCTGCTGTACCGCCATTTGGTGCGTAGTCATCCTCTGTCTTGGGCCAATACGTTCCATCACCATTGGGCTTGATCGGTCGGCGGAAAGTAAGGAGCGATTGACCGTCGAATATGCGCCCTCTGATGCGGCAAGCGGGCGTCCCCCTTTTGTGATTATAATCCGTTGGCCGAGCTTCATCTCTCCATCGGCGGTACGTTTCCCAGAGTTCCTTGGTCTTCCGCCCTTGTTCTTTGGAGTATCGGCGGGCGAAAGTGTATCACCATGGAGCATATTCGGCATCTTGATTATGCCTGAGACGCGACGATTGCCTTTGCTTCCATTTGCGGGGGTGTATTGGTTTTCTGGTGAGACAGATCGAGTACGTGACTCCGAATCATATTCGTACATATAGTGAGGGCGGATGCCACCCCTTCGAGCTGAACCTGATCAAACGTCAGTTTATGATTCAGACGTTAAGGTGCTATCGCATGGAGAATGGTTTCATACTTGCAGGGGGGGATCCTGATGGAGATTGTGCATCTGGTGATGGACCAGATTCAACTATAGTCCGCCGAGTTAGATATAGTTATAAAGAGTCGAGCATGATGGAGTCGAGTAACTGTAGAACTTACAGCTCTTGTCCTTTCTCCCCCGTCCCCTTCCTGACCCTGGTGGAGCACTGTGAATTTCACCAAGCAAACCTACAAACTCATGCTTAGCGACCTGCATGTTCCCGTTTCCGGTGGTCCTGGTTGCCGGTACTGCATACATACGTTTTCTTTCTTCACGCTTAGCTTCCCCGAATGCGATTTCTTCCTCTGTATCCACGTTTTCTTTTGCCGCTTGCTCTTCAGTTAGATACTCAAACTCCGGTACACACCATGACTTTGATTTATCTCTACTGAGTTTGCCCTTTCCAAATGGATTCTCCAGACATTTCTGCTCGGTAAAATCGCTCTCGAGGTAAAACCACATTAACCAGAGAAAAGCTCTAGCCCTACTCCTCGAAGATAACGTAGTTCGCATAACCAGGTCATAAAAGTCCATGTTTTCGGGAAAGTGGCACTCCGAAACCTTTGGAGCATATGTTGATAGAATGAACACCAGATTGATGGGATTAGTACTGGGTGACCTCTGCTTCATGATTTGTTCCAATGTCTGCGGTTCGGCTCGGTCCTCACATGCACCTTTCAGGATAGATTTGAGGCGTGGAGCATCCTGCAACTGTTTGTAGGCGTTGCTATCGGTGTGTGCTTGCAATGATGGAATGGCATGATAAGTCCGCAGTTGCGCTTTCATCTCAGGAAAAACTATACCACCAAATGTCAGCGGCATCCGGATTTATATAAGCATTCCGGAAGGGAGACTCACAGTTGAGTGTTGTATTCATTCTCCCAACGTTAACTAACAGGCAGACCATAGCCATGTTCAGGGCATTCTCTCGTTCCGTCAACAACTTGTCTCGTAGAATCTTGCTCGTCTTGCTGCTTCGGGCCATAGCATCCACATATATGTCGGCAAAAGAGTACCCCTTCTCTCCGGTATAAACATTAGTAAAGACTAGTTGTGTATCCTTGAACACCGCTTGAAGAAACTCGTATTGTATGTCGACCCTCCATAGCGGAATACCATCAGCTTTCTTGAGATGTTTTATCTTGCTGCCTGAGAAGAAGCTCTGAGGTCCCTTCTTGGCGGTAAGTGGCGCAAAAACCATGCTTCCTCCCCCATGGTTCCCACCCGAGACACTGGATGAGCCTGAGACTGTCGTGCTAGGTCGTCCCATTCCGTCCTCGTGGTTACCGTTCTTGTCTTCTTCGACCGAAGACGCTCGGGTGCCGCCATGAGATCGAGCCGGCGAGCTTTCTGGCTCAGCGCGACCGGGAGGTACTAGAAGGCTCGTTCCGTTATGTGAATGTAGTGATTGCAGAGATGCTGCAGCGGCAGCGACCTCGGCCATTGTTGTCGTGAGACGGTGGTCGGGACAAAAGAGAGGGAATAGACGTGAAGGCTCTGACGCGGTCGGTTGGCTCGTTGAGGATAGATGATGTCGAGTTAAAACGACAGAAGCGACAACCGAAAATTCATAGAGCGAAGAAGCTTAAACTATCAACTATCGCAGGGCAGCAGTGCGCATTGTTCCAAAGTGTCTACCGTGCAACGACGAAACAAAGGCGGAGGGTATGGATTGGGGAAAGTGGAGCTTTGGTGTGGGTGGGTCGTGGTGATGGGTTGTTCGGTGGGCTGAGGAAAAAAGGAGAAGTGATTGCTTGATTAGAGACTGCGGCGGATGACGGGGGTGTGTGGTGATGGTTTCTGGATGTCGTAAGTGAAGTGGTTTTCCAACTTGAACGCGCGACTCGGAACCACTCAAAATATTTCATTTCTCGCTCTCTCTCGCTGATGTTCTATGTTTCTCCGGATTGCCGACTCTCACCGCAGACGCCTTGTCCAGCGAGTGTACTGCGTTATTTAGTCGTTTACAGCAGTCTCAGCCTTTTATCTCTCAACTTGTGCTGATGTGCTCTATATTGAATGCCCGGTCACTTTGTCGCGTCTGCAGGAGACTGAATATTGGCAGGGATCATGCGGTGGAATCGTGACCCGTGAACTTATCCTCCGTGACCTCATCGGAATGAGCACCAGCCCGGGTCTACCGTTTCTTGACAACGACGACCACGCTTCCGGTTGAGAGCGAAGGAAATCTCCCGTGAAACTCCAAAGGGTTTGTCGTAGCATCTGCGGCATTGATCACAAGCTGAAAGGGCGGAGTTGCACAGCCTGCATCACCAAAACTTCACGTGTGGCGTTATTCCCTTTCTCTCCCGAATCGTGACGACTTCTAGGAGCTAGGGGTTGAAGCGTGTAATAAAAATATCTAGAAACAGATTTGTAAAGGAAGAACTCTCAGAAGTTGAGATAGCATTATATATCTGAGTGATATTCCATGAGCATTGAAGACAAACCCCAACCCCTGCTTAGCGTATTCCACCCCACAGTTTTTTTGTGGCTGTCCCAGTCTATCAAAACCTCTGATATCTCAGTTGCCCTACAACAGCTCCCGCGGTCTGATCATCGTTGCAAATATGTCGCGCCCCGAGGACATTCTGTTTGCTCCCTTCTCCCTCCCCTGTCCAACCACTGACGCTTTGCAGCCCGCCAGACCTGTTTTACGACGATGGCGAGTCCCAAAAATACACCACCTCATCCCGTATCCAATCGATTCAAGCGTCGATGACGCGTCGATGTCTAGAACTCCTGGACTTACCCTCAAGCTCATTCATTCTCGATATCGGCAGCGGCTCAGGACTGTCTGGAGAGATCCTCGACGAAGAAGGCCATACATGGGTAGGGATGGACATAGCGCCATCGATGCTCGCGGTGGCGCTAGACCGGGACACGACGGGCGACCTTCTGTTGGCAGACATGGGCCAAGGGATACCATTTCGTCCGGGCACTTTTGATGCGGCGGTGAGTGTGAGCGCCGTGCAATGGCTCTGCAATGCCGAAACCTCCGATGTTTCTCCGCAGGGAAGGCTTTCGCGCTTCTTTGATGGCCTTTATGCAAGCCTGAAACGCGGCGGGAAGGCAGTGCTACAGTTTTACCCTAAGAACGAGCTACAACGTGGAATGATAACAGGTGCGGCGGTGAAGGCGGGTTTCGGCGCCGGTCTGCTAGAGGATGATCCAGACACCAAGAATCAGAAGCTGTATCTTGTGCTCACGGTGGGATCCGGCGGTGATCTTAGTGGGAGGGATATTACCGATAGTGTGCGCAGGATGGAGGGAGTAGAGATTCTTGACGAGAGGAAGCGGCATACGGTGTCGGGCCGGAAGAGAGAGAGCACAAAGCAGTGGATTATGAGGAAGAAGGAGAGAGACCGGAGGAAGGGAAAGGTGGTGAAGAAGGATAGTAAATATACCGGGAGGAAGAGGAGGATTGCATTCTGATTTGGAAGTGGCTACTACTTAAGTATACATTATTATGATTGGCTTTGTTTACGGCGTTGGGAAAACTGGAATGAAAAAAGTGTTGGTATTCATAACTTGCGTCCGAAGTTCTATCTATGGGAATTACTACAGTACACACCCTTTACGCCCCCCCTAGTAAAAATCACTCGCCTGCTCCGCTCCCACGTTCTCAAGGCCACAAGTCCATAACCACACAGATCACGCCTTTTTCCATTCTCCCCTCCCAAGAGTACGCCGCCAAAAAGGAACATTAACTGCATTATGACGTTTGGTGTGGTCGTATATAGAGTGCCAATCGAAAGTCCGTCCTTTAATCGACCCTCCTGCTGTTCCTCATTTACAAAGTTTCCATACGGCGGAGAACAGCGGTGGTGAATTCGTGAGTTGTGGTATTACCACCCATATCCTTAGTACGGGCTTTTCTATAAGGTTGTCAGCAATATTGCTCAAATCCCACCGGTATTCTCGAAGACGCACCCATCAGCAATGACATCATAAACTGCCTTGGAGATTCTAGTGGCGTGGTCATCCAGACCCAAGTGCCTCAACATCATAGTGGCTGATAGAATCATGGCAGTGGGGTTTGCCTGATCACGGCCCTGAATATCTAGACCAACGTGACGGCATCCGGGCTCAAATACAGCGTATTCACGGCCCATGTTGGCGCCAGGAATAATACCGGGACCTCCTACAAGAGCTGCACCAATATTAGATAGAATGGATCCGTACAAATTGGGCATAACAAGAACATCGAACTGTTGGGGTCTAGAGACGGCTTGCATAGAAGCGTTGTCGACAATCATGTCATTAACCTCCAACTGAGGGTACGCCAGCGCAACATCGTGGAAAGTCTTTCGGAAAAGACCATCTGCAAGCTTCATTATGTTGGCCTTGTGGATACAGGTGACCTTCTTCCGGTTGTTTGCCGTTGCAAAGGAGAATGCAAACTTGGAAATGCGCTCCGACTTCATTTTGGTGACGATTTTGAGGGACTCAACAACGCCGGGAACCGACTGATGCTCCAAACCCGAGTATTCCCCCTCGGTGTTCTCGCGGATGATACACATGTCTACATTGGAATGGCGGGTAGTATATCCGGGCATATTTTTGATCATGACAACAGATGCGTAGATGTCCAATTCCTGACGGAGGGCGACGTTGAAAGACTGGTGTCCAGAGCGCTCAACGGGAGTGTAAAGAATGCCTATACATCAACCAGTTAGTTGGCCAATGTCCATGCCATTTCCACAAAGCCCCTCTGCCCAATGGTATCAAACGGTCGGTTCAGACAGCGTTTTGTCTCACAACACCCTAGGCGCTGTCACTAGAGGCTATTCGACAAGTCGGGGTTGGTTATAGAGTAATTGGGTACTTGTTCGGTATAGAAAGCCGTGGCAGATGCTAAATCCAGAGGTACAAGAAAAAAAGAAATTAGAGCTGTCGTACCCTTAAGTCCAACTTTGTTGCGCTTCAAGGAATTGACAGATTCCCGGAAAAGAACCTCAGGGTCGGCCGTTCCGCTCTGCAGGCCAGTGACGTCGATCTGTTCCCATTGAACCGGAACGTTGTCCTGCTTGAAGATGGTCTTCACAGACTCCGAAACTTCCGCACCGATACCATCACCGGGGATCAATGTAACGGTATATTTTCCTCCGAATTTTGTAGGCTTGAAGATGTCGGACTCGACAGTGGCCATAGCTATGTCCCAAATCCATCAGCACCCTAAATCGCTCAGGTATACCCTCCACAGGTCCGTATAAATCTCGCATCGCATCCAGATCAGTAAGTACATACATCGGGTATGAACTACAGCATTGCGAGTGCTGGCAGACTTTGCTGCATTGAAGAGGGACTGTGGTTGTTGGCGCCGTTAGTGATAGATCCAGTGCGCTCAGATAGCAACAATGACGACAGCCCGCGTGGGTCTGTCTGTGCGGGGGCGTACTCTGGTAAGCATCTTGGTGTGCGGGTAGTAGTGGCGGTGGGTAACAAGATGGCAATTCTGTGAGAAGAGGAAGGTTATGTGTAGATTGGTGAGAAGAGCTGAAGTACGGAGAGAATTCTGCTGCACAAGGAACCGGAAGAGGGGAGAAGAGAGAGAAGTGGAGTGGGAGTGGGAGTGGGAGGAATTCGCCGAAGAAAGGGTTCGGAGAAGCAACGGTAGATACAGGAACTCGGCGCCTAGATCCGGGTGTCCAAAATAAATACCTCCGTTACCGAGTATTTCCCTGGTATCAGTTTTAAGCCAGCATTTTCTGCCTCGCAACCCAATCAGGGTACTACTCTAGAGCATTTCATGAAAGGAATTGGTCATTTTGCGAACTCTTAATTATTGTACACAGGGAAACGCCAGCATTTCACTGTGTTATAGGACTAAGCTTGCCGACCGATGAAAACTCTAGGTACGAGACCACAAAGATTCAATAGAGCGCTTCGGCATCCCCCAGGCTTCAGCCTTGCCAAATATGCCAAGCCACGAACACCTGTCGTGACTCGTGACCTAAGCATCCTGACGAACTTACTTTCATGGCCGCCGCACTAATCTACTTCTAGAATGAAGACGTCCAGTATCACGAAAGCACATTCATATCGGCGACCAAATCCACAATGGTACTGTGCATGGCTTGGTTACAGTTCCTATTTGACAGTGTGGTTTATAAAGGAACAACAGCGGAACCAATACGTGTCGCTAAGGATTGTCACCATTGCTAAATCCAAGATGGACGGGGAGTCATGTCCTGTACTTCCTTGGGTGGTACCAAGGTAATGAGTGGGTTCGTTCCGGAAGTGCTGGATGAATTTGAGGTCGAGGGTCCGAACGGTCTAGTACCTGTAAATACCTTTACATACTGACTTGGTTTAGCAGTCAACTACTAATGTACCCTTTGGACCAAGCCTGTTTACTGTGCTAGAGTATACCGGCGATTCCGGACGTTTCGCGGAAGGCAGCTGTACAGCTAGCAAAGAATTGTCCTACCTATACAATTGCAATATTGTTCATCATAAATGCAAAATCATTTCCGGCATGTACCTCTGGTCCGACAAACAAGTCTACCAGTATCTCAGCAACTCCCAAAAACCATCCGCCGTGACGGATAGAGAGCCATACAGTCATACCCACGAATCCAGAAGCGGTGCTTCACTTCTGCCTGCACCATCAAAATTGCTGATTTTGGAGAGCCATTCCTCTCGGCGCGGCTGTAAATCTATCTATTCTATTCCTCTCCACACCTGTCTGGCCTGCCTCACCGGAGATCAAGTTCTTGGATCCTGTGGGCCCACCATCCGATGTATGGGAACCCGTATGCGTGGTGAACGATATAATCCGCGGTCACGCGTTATTCCCATCATTTGAAAGGGATCAAATCCTGGTGTCAAGGGAAATGGTGATCACGTTCCTAGAGCAGATGGGATGACGACCAGATTACTTCGCCGGGGTGGGAGTGAGCTGAGAGTAGGGAGGTGGCAGCGTTTGGCGTGAAGAGCGTTGTCTGGATTGTTTGGGACCGCGGAGGTGTCGTATTTGAAAAGATAGTCTGTGTATTTTTGGGGTTTAAACTCGAAGAAAGACGAGGTTGCGTGGCGGGTTTGTAGCATATCGGGGTTGCAATCCAATGTGAAGCGTTTGGGATAGAGTCATTTTTTGATATAAGATCGTAGAACCTTGCCAAGTAAAACGCCCATGGGTTTAGCTCGTTTCTTGAACGAGCGGAATCTCCCACCTCAGACCTAACCTGACCCCAAACACCTCTACACCACCGCCCCACCCGTCGATTTCCATCTCTTGATATCCATCCACCCATCATGGTAAGTTTCTTTATTACATTTCCTTCCTTTGCAACTCCATGATTACCGCCCTAGAATCTCTAAAACTCTGCTGCAGGTTTGCTAACCACAACTCACCATAGACCTCTATCGGCACAGGTTACGATCTTTCCAACTCTGTATTCAGTCCCGACGGCCGAAACTTTCAGGTACGACATCTCTGATCTTTCTACCACGTCCTCTAGTATAGCCTACAAGATGGAATGTTGACCTCCGGCAGGTAGAATATGCTACGAAAGCTGTCGAGAATGGAGGAACTGCCATCGGATTGCGATGCAAGGATGGTGTAGTTCTCGCTGTCGAGAAGCTTATCCAAAGCAAACTGCTCATTCCCGGAAGCAATAAAAGGGTTTCTACAGTCGACAGACACGTTGGAATTGTTGGTTCCCACCGCTTAGCTTGCGAACCATACGGTGTTTATTGGGAGCCGGAGTATTAATTCATTCGCAACAATTTAGGCATGCTCTGGGCTGATACCTGACGCTCGTCACTTCACCTCCCGTGCACGTAACGAGGCCTCATCGTGGCGAAAACAGTACCATGGTCCGATCCCAGTATCCAGCCTTGCGGACCGTATGGGTCAATACACTCAGGCGTACACTCTCTACTCAAGTGTCCGACCCTTCGGGGTTACATCTATCATTGGAGGTGTGGACGAAGAGGGTGGACCAAGTTTATGGATGGTGGAGCCTAGTGGGGTTAGCTGGGTATGGCATACAGTTTCGTTAGGATCTGAAGCAGTATAGCTAACCGATCGATCTGTTATAGGGTTATTTTGGGGCTGCAACTGGCCGCGGACGCCAGGCAGCTAAGGCCGAGCTCGAGAAACTCGATCTCCCAAATATTACCCTCGAGGAAGGTGTCAAGCACGCTGCTAGAATTATCCTCGTCGCACACGGTGATAACTCTGGAAAAGATAAGGACTTTGAGCTGGAGATGACTTGGGTTCGGCTTGACCAAGCAGCTGCAGCGGCGAGTGAGACAGAAGAGGGTTCAGTCAAAGGCTACGGCAGGCACGAGGAAGTTCCTAAAGAGCTCGTGGAAGTGGCCGAGAAGGAGGCTAAAAAGGCCCTGGAGGGCGATGATGAAGACGATGAGAAAATGACAGAGAGCTAGATACTTAGATTTGATGCTGCTTCGGCATTCATGTGTAGAAGAAGCACGGTAAAGTAAACAGCTAGAAGGGAGCGTTATGAAATTCAAGCTCTCAAATATCCAACAGAAATGGGTATGGTATGATGCATTCCTGTGCCTGTAGAGTGGTCTGCCCGGTGAACTAGGGGAAACTAAGTCGCCGTGGGAGGATGCTATAGCTAGAGTACTAGATGGATCCCTATTACTATAACTCGACATAAAGCTGGGTTAGAGTTGGAACTTGCAAAGCGGGAAAATTGGTTATCGGGTGGCGGGGGAAGACGATAAACGAATGATAGGCCCGGGTGCAAGGTTCAGGAAATTTCAATAACGAAGCTGATGCTGATGGACGAGTGACCGAACCATCTTCCGTGCATTTTGCACCGAAAGTCCTGATGATGGATAGCGGATGTTGACCTATATATCTGTAGGGCAACAGGCTGAGCTGGCTGAAAATTCCGTGGCGATGTTAAGGTTGCTGCGCTTACTTCCCCAGGCCATTTGGTAGATGTGAAATAAGCTAAACCCTAACCGAATTTTCTTTTCCTCCCATTCTTCGTTAAACTCTTCCCTCTCTCGATTTACTGCTCTCTTCATTCTCTCTCTCTCCACTCTCCACTCTTCTCTCCTACTACACCATTCTACTACACCCACCCATCCACATCACATACCCCCCATTCACACAGGACTCCACGCGTTTACAAAAGTTTTCGATTTCAGTCTTTCCTTCTACTTAGACTAGTTAACGGAAAGATACGAAGCGCTTTCGAACTTTCATCCATCTCTCTGCACATTACGGAGGCCCTTTTAGTATCATCTTTTCACTGCCTTGCTTCATTGCACCACTACTACTAATAGCTTCTTCAACCCTACCTCTTTGCCCCTACACGATAAAGTCAACGACTTCCTCGAAAAAATAACCTAATAGTGACGATGGCTGATCTCAATCAACGTATGTCCAACATGGGCATCAACGAATCTGTCCATGCCAGTGGCCCCGCTGCGACTGGTCCTCCCCCCAAGCAGGCTTACATTCCGCCACACATGAGAGCCTCTATGGGACGGCCTGCACCCGGTCCTGGCCCTGCACCAACCCCCGTAGCCGCACCCGAGCACGGTCACTCGAACGGTGTCCAAGCTTCCAGATGGGCAAACGGGTATGTCTTGATTATTTCCTCCCTTTCCAGCTCCACCAAAACAACCAGTTTCATTCTGAATTACGGGCTTACAATTTCTTGTCTATAGTAGTGCTAATGGTCCTGTCGCCAATGGATGGGGTGCTCCTGCTGCTCCTGCACAGCGTAACTGGGACATGCCTCCTCCGCGCCCTGCTCGTAACTTTGATGCTGGTAGCTATGGTGCTCCCGTTTCCCGTGGCACCTATGGCGAAGGTCGTTGGGTTGATGGGAAACACGTTCCTGGACCTGAAAACGCACGTCTCGAGAGAGAACTCTTTGGTGTTCCAAACGATGTTACCAAACAGCAAACCGGTATCAACTTTGACAAATACGATGACATTCCCGTCGAGGCTTCCGGACACGATGTGCCTGAAGCAGTCACCGAGTTCACCAGCCCTCCCCTCGACTCGCACTTGCTTTCCAACATATTTTTGGCAGGATATAAGAACCCTACCCCTGTTCAGAAATACTCGATTCCTATCGTTTCCGGCGGCAGAGATTTAATGGCTTGTGCACAGACCGGTTCTGGCAAGACTGGTGGCTTCCTTTTTCCCATCCTTTCGCAGTCCTTTATGATTGGCCCTTCTTCCGCCCAGGCCGGTAATGTAGCTGGATTTGGAAGGAGAAAAGCCTTCCCTACCGCCTTGATCCTCGCCCCTACCCGCGAGCTTGTGTCTCAGATCTACGAGGAGTCCCGGAAATTCGCCTATCGCTCTTGGGTCAAGCCTTGCGTTGTTTACGGTGGTGCTGATATTGGTTCTCAGCTCCGTCAGATTGAACGTGGCTGTGATCTCCTTGTTGCTACTCCCGGTCGTCTGGTCGATCTCATTGAACGTGGCCGCATCTCTTTGACCAACATCAAGTACCTTGTTCTCGATGAGGCCGATCGTATGTTGGACATGGGATTTGAGCCTCAAATTCGTCGCATTGTCGAGGGTGAAGACATGCCCGGAACCGATTCACGCCAAACTCTCATGTTTTCGGCCACTTTCCCTCGGGACATCCAAATGCTCGCTAGGGATTTCTTGAGAGATTACATCTTCTTGTCGGTTGGACGCGTTGGTTCCACCTCCGAGAACATTACCCAAAAAGTCGAATACGTTGAAGATCCCGACAAGAGATCAGTTCTGCTCGACATTCTTCATACTCATAAGGGTGGTCTCACGCTCATCTTCGTTGAAACCAAGCGTATGGCCGACTCCCTAAGCGACTTTTTAATTAATCAGAACTTCCCAGCCACTTCCATCCATGGAGATCGTACTCAACGTGAGCGTGAGCGTGCCCTTGAGGTGTTCCGCTCTGGACGTTTCCCCATTTTGGTCGCGACTGCTGTTGCTGCACGTGGTTTGGATATTCCCAATGTCACCCATGTTGTCAACTACGATCTTCCCACTGATATCGATGACTATGTCCATCGTATTGGTCGTACCGGTCGTGCTGGTAACACTGGTATTGCTACTGCCTTCTTTAACCGCAATAATCGTGGTATAGTAAGGGAGTTGATCGATCTCCTCAAGGAGGCTAATCAGGAGGTTCCCCCATTCTTGGAAACTGTTGCTAGGGAAGGTGGCTATGGCGGAGGCCGTGGAGGCTCTGGACGTCCCGGTGGTGGCCGTGGTGGCCGTGGCACTAGTGCTTCTCGTGATTTCCGAAAGTTCGGTGGTGGAACCGGTGGATTTTCTGGCCCTCCTCCTGGTGGGTTTGGCGGATCTAATGGAGGATATGGAGGGAATTCTTGTAAGTTCATTCATTCCATATGTTTTGGACCGTTTACTAATTCTACTTTAGCTGGTGGTTATGGCGGTGGTGCAGGTGGTAGCTATGGTGGCGGAAGCTATGGTGGCGGCCCTAGTGCTGGCGCTGGCGGGTATGGCGGCGGTGGTAGCTATGGAAACCCTTCCGGAGGACAATCTTGGTGGTAAACTTTACGCCACCACCGTTTGCGTTAATGTTTGGGCCTTGCTTTCTTCCTCGATATGATGAGAACGAGAGAAAAGTTTTTACGATGATGGTTTCTGGTTCTTGTCTCATGGTACAGATACACGACTTGGGTAAAAGAGGATCTGGGCTTTAAAAGGTTTTTGAAACATGGCGCAATATGTTTGGTTTTGTCTCCTTTGTCTTTGCTTTGGATTTGGTGTTCGTTCATCTTCTGCAGCTGCATTTCGTTTTCTTTTCTCCCTGATGATGCCAGATTCAACGTGCGTCATCTATCACCATCCCTACTTGTTTTTTCCTTTTTACTGGTACCGGCGTTGTCTTTCCTGTCCATTACATTGCACCGGGAAGCAATATTTAAAACGGAACTGGGGATCATTATGTACGGGTTTCTTTCATAGAATCGGGTTCTAGTTCCTTTTTTTCATTCTTATTTCTTCGATACACACACAGGCGGGACAGGCTGGGGGCTAGGAGTTTCTGCTTTTCAATTTTTGCATCTGGTCTTTTCATCTATGGAAGAACACCCACCACCACTTGATTAAGGTGGATATATAGATGCGGAGGGCCATGTGCATTTGTCTTTGTGTGTATACCTCTCTCTCTATTGGTTTTATACTCTAGTTGTTTTTTGTTCTTTTTTTTTCTCTTCCTTGGTTTCCCCTGAAAGCATCATGACGGCGTTTTCTCTGATATTGTTATATTTGTGTTGGTGCTATGGGGAAGCATAGAACGGGGGAAGGGAAATCCTTTTGTTTGAAAAACGAAACATAGAGTATAATAATGTCGATTGGGAGTGCAGGATTTTTTTCCTTCGTTTTCTTCGAACTTCTAGGGACTTATGCAGGATTTGTGTTCTACTCTATGACTGTTCTTGACTCGGAACCGATGGTGTCGTGAAGTGATTATCGTTCCACGTATGCTGCGCATGCCGGCCCGGACTGCTGCCTAGGTATTCACCCTCATTCAGTCGACCGGCGGTACTCGACGACGATACGAGGATGAATCATAGCAATGCAGGTGCCACCACCGTTATATCTTTATCTTTTTTGATGGTCATTGCAGCTAGCGAATGGATGCTTCGGAAGATCGCTATTTCTCCCGGTAAGTATTTGGTAAGAGGTGGGTACCAGCTCCGATTCGCCCAGCAAACTCTTGAGGACAAATTGATTTTCAACGTGAACACAACCCGGGGTAGCGGATAAAGAGCACTTGCAGGGGAATAACAATCTGTTGGCCAGTTTGCCGCCATTACCTAGTGCATCCACCCATGAAGTTAAAGCTGTGGTTAGGGTTTTAGTCATACAAGAGTCTTCAAGGAATATTCAGTTTACACAACCAACACCTTCCAAGAATCAGGTCGTCAATAAATTACCATCAAACGTCATAAAAGCAGTTATCAGTAATAACTAACTAAGGCCAATCCAACCCAATCCCATAGTAATAGTAAGAACAAGAGAAGAAGAAAAAGCACCACACATGCCTAGCAGCAGACGCCGTGATCTAAAAAAAAACATGTGGAAATAAACTAGAAGTGGAGGCAAAGTGTACAGATAGAGTACAATCAAACCAAACAAACAATTGCTATCTCCCCCATCTTTAGGTCAGCATTTCGAAACATTTAGCAACAATTTTCAGATTGTATCAAGCTGGCTTCTTCGCCACGCGCTTTTTCCCCGCTGGCTTCTCTACGGCTGGAGTTTCTGAGTTATTAGGAGCTTCTAGTTCCTTTTCTTTTCTCCAATTACCCGCCTTGAAGTGTGGCGGCGGATCAAACATTGGCAATGGATGTGCCTCCGTGTTGAAGACAACTTCATCCAATGGCAACAAATCATCCTTCGAAAACAGCAAGTATAAATATTTCAAGGTCTCCGCCTAAATCTCATTGTCAATTTTTTCCATTGATTTTGTGAGGTTGTGGATGAAAGAGAAAAAACATACCAGCCAAAAGCTCTCCATGTTATCTCTCTTCTTCGTTGGCACCGTCGTGACATCGTCCAGCGACGTGTATCCTCCCTCTGGTGCCTTTGAATGCTGTACAAAGCTTTCAAAGATCTTCCATCCCCAGTCACGATATATTTCGTCTCCGGTCAATCGCCACATAACGAATAGACTCTCGATGGTTTCCGGTCTCTGAAGATTGTGTGCGTCACGAGATTTGATAATAATATCTTTCTTGTAATCGGTCACTTCCTTAACGCCTGGCTCGGGAGGGTCTGCATTGAACCATACAATCTCGGGGGCTAACCTAGTTTCGGTGACGGCGTACATCTGGTAGCAGGTATGCATAAGCTCGCGAGCCAGGTGAAGATCGTCCTCTTGTTGAGTACCCCATCCTGTTCCCCTTGCGGCTTTCCGCGCACGCTCAACAGGACTTCCCATGGTTGCACCGAGGGCGAGCATTCCAGGTACGAAGCAAACGAGATGGTCCATTTTTGGTGAGATCTTCCCTCCAACTCCTTCGGGAAGCTCGGCAACAAAGGTGAGATGTGATGGGTGAGATTTATGGATAATGTTTTTTTTCATCCCAGTCATTGCTTCATTGTACATGTCCTTGTAAATTTCTTCGGTCTTTTTGGTTTGGAGATATTGTTTGATTAAGTATTCTGCACGAGTTAGTACAAGGAAACTAGCGGTGTAGAGTAATACTTACCATAGTAGCTGTCGCCTCGAGAGCCCAGGCGAATCTCCTTCCCCTGGAATGCCCCTGTGACAGCATTGATGTATATGGGTACTAATCCATCCTTGGGTCCTTGTTTATCCACTACTTCGATGACCTTTTCAGCTTTATCCCAGTACATAGGTTCACCGGTGAGCTTCGCTAGGTACTTCAGTTCAAGCTGCAACGTTGTTGCTTCGGCAGTCGAAGATGCACCGCCGTCCGTATGTGATGGGATTCCTTGTGCGGTATGTAAATTCACTGAAGCATATGGAATGCCGGAAGGTGATTCAAAGGCTCCTAAGAGTCGATCCGCCAGACCAGTTGCCTTCTCCAAATACATATCCGGGTTCCTGTCTGAAGGAACAAGTTGTAGTACTTCCTGGAGGTAATGCGCCGAAAGAAGACCACCGAGCATTCGGATCGTAGTCTCGAATGTGTTGACCTCGGTTTTCTGGTCGTAGTTGAGAGTTTGATCGACCCATTCCCGGGCATGTGACAGTTGTTGCGTTAGGTTCATTATCATTAACGTGTCTAAAGCGTCCACAATGATCCAACCAAGACCTTGGGAACCCATCTGTCTGCCAGTTTTGCTGATCGGGCTGTATATGTCGGATCCTGTAACAAACGATCGAGCACTGTCAGACCAGCTTGATATGAAGCAACAGCAACCAAATCATGAGGAGCGTATTACCCCAAGCATCTCGTTCGTAGGCCGCCCAGCTCTCCACAAATACCTCCTTCACCTTCTCTCGCCGTTGATCCCAGTCCACCACTCCCTTTGTTGTCATTACCTTTCCAGAGGTAGGCAGCTTCACGCCCTCTCCCGAAAATAATCCAAACCAATATGCTCCAAATACCAATGCCGCCAGTAACAATCCAAATCTCTTACGCCGTAACACCTTCCGCTTTCCTGTAACCGAATTTGAATAATATGGCTTATCCTTATATAGCGGCAGGTCCTTCTGTCCGAATCGTGCGCTCCATACCTGGTTCTCGAGGTCGCGGTGGGCGGACGTAAACGAAGGAACGTTCTTTGGTACTGAGAACGACATTTGTTCGATAGTTTCTTGTGCGACTTCAACGGCTGAGTCTACCGCGGGAGTGACGACGTTCTGAACCGTCTTCTGGACTTCAGATGACAGGGAGTGGGCGGCGTTCTGGGCGGTGAGAAGGAATGGCTGTTGTCGAAGGATTTGGAGCGCCGGGTTGAAGTTTGGCTTGTTCCTGATGCTGAAGGGATCGCGAATGGTGTTCATTCGTGCATCTCAGAATCGGTGACGCAGAGGGTGGGGATGCGGGTCGATGATTTGTTAGGTGTTCTCTTTTGGTTGGTAGATACTTTATGTATCCAATTCATGAAAGCTGTAGCCAATCTACTCCTGGCTCCAGGGGTCCCTTCACTAGGAAAGCTGCGCCGCGGCTGCAGATCATGGGATGGGCATAGGTGATAAAGTGCCGGGTAAACAACCCCCCGAAGAATTCAAACCCTCTTTACGACTGATTGGACCTATCAACAACCCGCTGCGCTATCTTAAGATGGTTTTCATGCTAGGAGTCAACATTCCTGAGAATCGGGTGCTCAGGGTCATTCCACCGAACGAACCAAACCACTCTTACAACCACCGCTAACTTATCCGGTGAACAGACTGCGCTTCAGTCCTTCTACGGAGTCGGCCCCAATGTTTCAGCCAGGCTCTGCGCGAAGCTATCAATTCACAAAACCGCGCAAGTGGGATCTGTGCCTGCGGCAAAAATTAACTCTCTCGTCGACGAGATGACCAAGATGACACTTGAGAACGATTTACGACGAACGGTACGCGAAGATATCAAACGATTGAGAGATATGGGAACGTACCGTGGGAGGCGGCATGCTCAAGTATGGGTCCTGTAGTGGTTTGGTGGCGGAATGCTAATGATCGAATTTAGGGATTGCCTGTGAGAGGCCAGAGGACTCGAAGCCAAATCCACACAGCAAAGAAGCTGAACCGGGTTGAACGCAGAGGTTGAGCTCTATAAAGGAAGTTGGTTTGGAGCGAGAGAGAACTTGTGTTGTACCATAGTCCAAAAATCAGCATAGAACAGTATATATCTGCACTATACCCCCGAAAACAGCTGTGTAATTCTCAACTTGAAGAGCATGAAATTTTCGGAGCTTTGGTCAGTCAATATATTTATCTCACGCTTGAAAACCGGGCGTCTGCTTCCTTTGCAAGCCCACTTAGAGAATATAAGCTAGCTAGTGACTGATGGAAACTCGGGAACGAGAGCATATATGTATCTATCTTTATATACATTCACCAGGGACTGTAAAGAGCCTCAAGCTTGTTGCATTAAGCAACGTCACCACTTTTACTATTCTATAACTCAAACTCAACTTCCACCTAGCATTTTCAAACTCCCCGTAACCATAACAATGTGGATATTTCCGTTGATTGGATACATTGGCGTGATAATCGGCTTTTCGTTTCTTACTCTTGCGATTGGTACAGCACTCCAGCTTCATCTCGCTCCTTCCAAGTCAGCAAACTGACGACCTCCATCAGCATCTGGCCTCTATTACCTTTCCGAATTGGTGGAAGAGCACACCGTACTATCGAAGAAAGTTCTCACAGCGCTAATACAAACGATTATTGCCACGCACTTCCTACTGCTCATCTTCGATGGCTTTCCCTGGATGTTAACTCTATTCTCAGCGGCGAGCCATGGAGTCTACCTAGCGAACATCTCAAAGTCCTTCCCTACTGGTAAATCCATTACAGCGCCTACATTAATGGAGATAGCGAGCGCTAATATTTCCAAAGTTCGGCTGTCAGATCCAGTCTTCATCTTTTCCTGCCGTACGCTCCATCCCTGCTGCTACACTGGCCTCCACTGACCATCTCAGTTCTCGTTGTTGCAAACCATTTCCTCTGGTTCACACACTTCTCCAATCCGCCACTCCCTGCCGGCCATCCCGATTCCGCCACCTACCACGCCGGTGGTCTCAAAGGCAGCCCTTACGATTACTCCTCCACCACAGACCCCTACTTCACAGAGCGATACCCGACGTTTACGGAGATCTCCGCATTCTTTGGAATATGTGTGTGGATGGTGCCGTTTTCGTTGTTTGTGAGCTTGAGTGCCTCTGACAATGTTCTGCCGAGTTCAGAGATTGGAAGTGGAAGCAGCGGTATTGGGAGCACTGGTATTGGGCTGGGCAGTGCAGGTGAAAGAAGAAGCAAAGGGCAAGGAATAGCCAAAATGGTAGTTAATTCGGTGAAGGAATATTTCAGCAGCAGTGCAGAAGCGTTAGGTTTTTCAGTAGGTACAAGGCACGAGCGGTTTGAGTAAGATGGGCTTTTGGCGCTTCTTTCCGGTGTGTATTTATGGGATTTTCTTCTATTTTAGTATTTTGGATATGCATTGGGGACTAAAAGCTGCCAGACCCAAAGTTCTGATATCCCATAGCTGCCTGGGTAGGTATCTGCGATTTACTTTCTCGGTGGAGCTCAGCATTTTGTTTTGGCGTGTCTATAGGTGACGGAAAGGTACTTCAAGCTGTGTTCATACGGGATGGTTAGTGTAAAGTAGGACAATAGGACAATTCCCCCCACCTCATCTCCAACCACACCCCCAACACCCGCCTTCCACATAGCTGTTCGCTGTTAATGTCTGATTCTTCGATGTTAGTCTTTCCTTTTTTTAGTTAGATATGCCTCGACGGGCACGTCCTCTTCAAAAGACCCGCTATTCATCACAGTCTCAACACTGTCCGAATTGCAACAAACCTCTTGTATCACATCACCATCCCCCCATAAACTACGGAACCCTCGAACGTCCTCCTTACAAGTGGAAAGGATACTCCCTCCGCGCCTTTGACAATTCCATTTATCTTCGTCGCCCAAAGGAACGAGACGGCATCTTCTTTACCAACCAGCACCTTACCGAGTACCGTTGGCTCACCAAATACCACAAAGCCCAGATTAAAGATATTGAGCGTGTTCACTGCAAAGAACTCCGCCTACTCGCCAGAAGAAGAGCAATAGTTCTTCATCGTTGTAGAGTCAAAGAAAAGGCTACCAAAACCAAAGAATTCGAGAATAATTTCGATATCCTACGCTTCCAACAACTGTGGGAAAAGAGTTTGGTTTATTGTAGGCTAAGGATCGAACTCCATCATCTACGGGCATATGCTAGACGGAAGCTCTTGGGACAGCCGGAATTGACTGGACCCGAGAAGGAGTGTTGGAATCAGGCATTCTTAAGTGACGTTAGGAAGGAACAGTGGCTGACTCTATTGAAGATTAAGGCTGCGTTTGTCAGAGAAGAACTGTCGTTTCCTGAGCATCTTAGAGCACCATACGGACAGAGTTTTGACAGCTACTTTGGAAGGCTTGGAATCAAGTTTGGCTGGTATCGAGCGGGCGATCTTGCCTTAGGAGGAACAGTGGACGGTACTGGGACCCTGGGACAGGTTTTGCAACCGACAGCTCGTACCTTTTCAGTCTCCTTAGACTCGGAGGACATCATAACTGAGGAAAACACAGTTTGTAGTAAGGCGAAGAGGGTAATCAACTACTCAACAGCCTTGTGCCCGTGTATATAAGTAGTAGACTAACTTGAGGATAACTAGGGGTTTTGGATAGTTACTGAACCGCTCGTGGCTTGTTACTATCGGATGAAGTTCAAGGGTGGAAGCTATTGAACAGCAGCCATTACGATGCACTTTCCGACTTCCATTCCACGCTCGACAGGAAGTCCTGCTGCAGCACTGTTTCAGAACCGTCAGACCATTTCAACCCGCTCTGTCCACTCAGATCCATATGATGGACCTATGCCAATACTACCAGTGCTACCCAGGAATCGATCAAGACCTCTTTCATATGGCAGACCCCAATATCGTCGACGGATGGATTTGAAAGAACCGCTAATGGCTCAATCTACGCCAGTTTACTCATATATCCCCCCGCAAGTCGCCGCCAACAACAGTGCGGGTAATCTAAGTGCTGTTGCTTCTACAAGGCCACCGATGAACGGGGCGTCGCCGTGGACTGCTACGAACGATAATACTATATCTCCACACACTCCTAGTTCAAACAACCCCAGCATACCAAATATTGACGGATCTGGAAAGCTTTTCAGTATGCCAACCAAAGCAAAATCCAAGTTGAAGGCACCTGAATTCCGGACGATGTTTGGAAAGAAGCACGCAAGGCCTGAAGAGGAACCCGAGGATAGTCCAACTGAAGCATCGGAATTTTACGAGATCAAGAGAAAGAAATCCGAAAAGTCTGAAGCTAAAGCCAAGGAGACTGCACCATCAGGTGAGAAAAGCATCAATAGTTCCCGCGCGAGGTTAGCTGCACGTCTTTTGCGCCACCGAGGAAAGGCCGGAGATATAGAAACGGGACTGGATCTCGACGACTCGGATCATCATCCATCTGATTCTGCTAGAAAGAGGTTTTATGACCAGCGAGAGCGCAAGATGAGGCGGAGAAGCACTGGCTCTAAGATTTCTGGTCTTCCGAAGACCGAACCTTCATCGAAGAAGCGACACCACTCTCAGTTTTCAGACTCTGTCCAAAAGGGGGTGCGTTTTGTTGGACCCGAGGACCACCTAGCTGCATATCATGCCTCCAAGGATGAAGACAAGGCAGAACTCGATGTTGATTTGGACGAAGGTAGTCGGGTAGGCAATACTATGAGGCGAATGAGTGATCATCTCCTTCCGAACAAGGAAGAAGCGGAGGCAGGAGCTAGACGGGCAAGCTGGATATCCGGAGAATCAAATTCCCGCAGGGACTCCGAGCAATTGGCATACACAAATACATCTTCTTCGAGCTCTCCAGACGAATTGCAAGTGCCCCGGGCCGCCGATATTCCCGATTTCCCAGCTCCGCCAATACCAAGGTTTATGAAAACAACCCTACAATCGCCTCTAAGTCCAATGCCCAACGCAGCCGGTCCACCGGCGGCCCAGTCTACGCCTTCACATGGGCCACTGCCCCCGGGCTCTCCCCGCAATAATCCCTATAACCAAGTTATGTTCCCACCCAAGCCTCCTGCACCGTTTTTTCGGCCTACCCTCTCACCGGTTTCCTCTCGTTCGCCCGTTCCGACAAGCGTAGGACAAGCACTAACAGATTCCCCAAAACGTTCTATAAAGGAAAAAGAAAAGAGTCGCCCTGTATCTGCATCTCCAAGAATCCAGGTACTGGAACAAGATCCTTCAGCCAGTTCTTTGCATCTTCCCCTGGTAAAGGCTGTTCCTCCCTCACCCACTCCGTCCCAGAATCCAGGTGGCTTAACTATCAGGAATGGTGCACCCACGATTTCAACTCAAACTTCCGAAGGTACGTCTCCAGAAAGCGTGGGTCTTTCTCCTATTATCGAGCAGCCAACACCGGAGCCTGGCAACTCTCGAAGATCTTCACAGAAATCCTCAAAGAAGCCCACGGAGCCTCTAGCACATGCCCTCGTGCCTAATGATACACTCTCATCTTTGAATCTGGAGCGCGATATAAAAACCCCGACCAAATTTCCAGCCAAATCTCTGCAAAACCCAGCTATTTCTGTCAGGACAGGTCAATCGCAAGTACATTCAAACCATAGCCTTTCGGGTTCTGTCAGTGTCAAATCGTTACTGTTCTCCGAAATGCAACGACCTAAAAGTCCACCTCCACACCCTTCACCTTCGCCAATGAAGATTGCCCCCAAAACACCTACGCCATCTGCACTTGAATTCTGGCGGGAAGCTGATGAAAGTTTGGCGCCTTCCGAATCTGCATCCGCACAGCCTCCAAACTATCACGGTGAACCGCCCCCAAATTTCTGGAAGGCAGCAGACCAGAGTCTCAGCACTCGCAAGGAAGTTGAGCCTACTATGGAAGAGTGGATTGCAAGTCTTCCTGGGTTAGGGCTGGGACTGGGGTCCTGGGGAAATTCTGACGGCGCCCTGGATTGGAAGTATTTTCAGAGTTTGAAGGCGACAAACAAGCTTAAGAAGAGCCGGTCCGGATCTTCGATCAAGACTGCAAAGACAGTTAAGTCTGTCCAGGATATGATTACAGAGAATATTGAGAACCTGGAAAAGGTTATCGAGGAGATCGAGGAGAATAATCCACTCAGAGGTGAAGGATTGACGCCGGATGAGGCAGAAGCTCTTGACGATGAGTTTACTGAACCCGAAGTGCCAGTCAATAACAACCCACCTCCACTGGTAGATCCCAATCTTTTACACCCGGAATACCGCCCCTTCTCTCCGGCTGTTGGACCGATACTCAGTTCTCAGAGACCACAATCGCGATTAGGAAAAGACGTTGCTACGAGGCTGGATAATATGGAGAAGTATTGGGCGGAGCAAAGTATTGCTATGGGAAGTGTTTTGAAGAAGATGCTGGTAGTTGTTGATACACTTATTGTCAAGGAACGGGAACAAACACAGAAGGATGCAAGAAAGATTGAGATGGGGTGGTCAGATGAGGACGAGGAGGACCAATACGAGGAAGTGCCTAATGAGAGAGACGGCGATAGCGATGAGAGTGTGAATGAGAGCGAGAAATTAGACTCACAATGGGGGTGTAGTGTTGCTTAACTTGTCACGTTGATTTCTCTCTGGGCGTTAGGGTTAAACACTGGGTTCGTGTCTAAGTTTATGAACTACTTCTTGTGGTATGAGGACACTACGATGAGTAGCTTGTATGATTACAACCACTGGGGTACTATTAATGAATTCGAATTTTGGACGCCCCTGTCTAATAGGAACAGCTGCTACCTGGAGTTTTCCATATGTACAACTTGAACTGTCGGTCTTCAGATTCCGTCAGTGCAAGCCAGTGCTATGACAGTCGGAGAGGCGCAAACCGAGTCCTCGAAGTGAGAGCAATCCGAAGGTATGGTGACTCTCGGACTCGATCATCAAATGTTGGTGGTACTTCCAGTTTTTGAACATATGGAGGGCTACTCAACGGCTTATCGGCGCTTTTTCTAGAGCTTTTGTAGAGCTGTCTTGACGTTAGTGCTTTACCGGAAATTTTTCGAGTGACAGTTAAAATAACGAACCAGAGGGTCCGGTGATATAACGGTTCGTATCTCATTGCTTTGTGCGGTATTCTGGCGACATACTACGAGCGTATTTCAAAAAGTGAAGCTTTTTTGTACAAACGTACTTATTGAGTGACACCTGATATAACACAGAACTTGCCAAGTAACTATATGGTCGTTCATGCCTTAATGCTCACTGCGATTTCTAAAGGCAAATACGAGACAAACAATTCAGAAGACTTATTTACCAAGAAGCAGAACAGTACCTGTAAGCCTTGTTATGCAAATTATTGATGCTTTGTATGCCTCGTTGGTTTCGGTGGTGTAATCATCGTCAGGACTCAAGCCAACAGTGGGCGGATATCTCATTAGATGGGTGCCCTAGATAGCCCCTCACTAGGCAGCTACCTCACTTGTCATGCCACGAGGCCATGATCGATTCTTTCTCGTGGAAAATATCAACTGGAGCGAGCATCTAGACTGGTAACGATACGATGTGGTGACACAAAAACAAGTACAACTGGTGGTAGCGAAGCTGCGTTATGTAACTACAGCTCACGAATGATCCATGTGTGCCTTGTTGCGGATATAATTATACCAACAATGAAAATGTGGAAATGGAGCTAGCAATATACTCTATACGATGAGATTGAATATGGTAGCTATGAGCGTCTATGATCCAGCTGGGCTCATGTCTTTAGGATGGGTATAAAAACCCGCCTTCCCTCTGTCGATTGCAGCTCTAGTCCTCCCAACCCACAAGCGGACGAATCAAGAGTTCACCATCCATCTCTCCAATTATCCGACTCATCAGACTGCAATAAACAACCATGAAGTTACCTCCCTCTCACTCACACTTCTCTCGATCGCGGTCGTCTCCTCACCGCTCCCAGCCGCCGATATCTCCGCACGTTAGAGCCCTTCAATCCCAAGCCCAGAAGAGCTACTATACTGCGCGAACCTCTTCAGCTCTGTTGCCCGCTACAAAGCGTGGGGCCACGCAAAAGAGGCGGAGTGAGTAGGAGCATCAAATTTCCTGAGCGCCTCTCTGCACAAAGTAAAAGGCGATGCATTCCGCCATTACTACCGGAACACCCGTATGGTCGCCGATATAGGAGCCGGCAAGGCAAAGGCCATCGCGGACAGGCATGAATCTGGAAGCGATGGCCCGGCCAAGGAGAAGAGAATAGATTTAGCGAATAATGCCAGTGGAAGGAGTTATGGTACGAGAGCAAACAATGCTAGCGGGTCCAAAGCGATGAAGTATTCTAGGGCACTTGGGTATTGCTGAAGCGCGGCGAGAGATGGGAGGTTGGTTACGCTTGAATAGGGATGGAAGTGGAGTTTATTTTGGTAGAGGTGACGGTTTTGGTGGGTTGGTTTGATTGATGTAAGCAGTATTGTAGGGGATCAAGGTGGTAATAATTACAGCAGTTCTGCGTCTTCTTTAGTTTGTCTAGAATTGTTTTATTATATATTTGATTCCAATGAAAGGTTAATGTTTGATGGATCATTGAAAATCACCCAGAAGTTTGCCTCTGTACTGTACGGATAGATGAGGCCTAGATGTCATCTCTACCGATATGAGATTCGGAGGTGAACATTAGAGACCTGCTCAAAGACTAAATTGTTCGGTTGTTTTTTAATTAGTATTCTGCAGTACAAAGGAGTATTCCCTGATAGCTTGTGCCATTACAGTGTAGTATCAAAATCCCCTTTTACATACAAGAACTCACAGCGGGACATCTTCGTCGTCTTGTTTTCTAGCGTATATTAAATATCGCTCGTCCACAATTTATGTCATTTTTAGCATAGTCCAGTCACTAAAGTCATTGGTCTACAGACTACAAAGTCATCACTCTACCCTATCCGAAGATAGGATCTTCATTTTTAAGCCCGTCTGTCAGTGCTTATATCCATTAGGCCCTTTTGCCCGGCTCGAATTACTCCAAGTATCACTAGCCATCGTGAGCCTTCTTTGCACCATGCTCTCCTAGTTGGTCACATTATATTCCTTGTGTCACGATTGTGTCACGAAGAATCAATCGCACTCGGGGATCGTGATTAATCTAGATTAAGAATATACCCTCTTCACGAATTGACGACACATTTGTTTGGTTGGAAACACGTGCTCCTGAATGGTCCCAAATAATTCTGCATGATATGCTCCCGGCATAAAGTCTCCGACACGCGAATCCGTCATAATTCTCTCAATAAGTCCTGTCGTTGTGCTTTGCATAGGCCCACAGTCCTTCCAGCTTTCAGGCTGAGCCTTAGAGTGGAGTGGAGCATGATAATCACTGATACGCGAAACGTCCCGAAAACTGAAACCAGGAACAACGTCATGCTTTCCACACTTCAAACGGAGGCGCAGTGACCTTAACGCCCTTCATTAGCATCGTTAACGGTAATATTAGTAGTCAGATCTGACAAGTGTTAAGTGTAGTGTGAGATCCTGTGATTCAGGAATCGCACGACAAGAGCAGAGCGGTTGCAGGCAAATTTTCTTTATGCGGAGTCGACAGATACAAGGTGCTAGGTACCAAGGACTTGTTGAAGTCTTATGTGTAGCGGCAACCAAATATTGTACTGCATACTTAGATTCCCTAAATGGGCACACAACATAGTCGGGTCATCGGGAAGTTGGAGAGAGTGAAGCAATAATTTGTGCTAATATATGATGCTGAGATATCCCTGCATTGCACTACACAGCCTTTAGCTAGTTCCCCGCAATCGGAGGACCCCACACAACTCTCGCCAAAAGGTACGAGCCGATTCTCGACATGCAGAGCGTCTACTCTATCTGAGGCAAGGAGAAATTGAACTAAGGGAAACACATTGTTTGAGTAATCGGTTTTTGGTCATTTTCCTGAGCGATATGTAGTTGGTTATATGCGTCGTTATATGCGTCACCGAGTAGAACCCAAACGTGGGATTCTTATAGCTGATTGGGGGAAAGCGTGTCATATGTATGTGCGAATGTGAACGCGCCTGAAAGGAGTGTGTCTGATGAGAAAGGTTTGTCCTTCAGCGGGATTGGACGGTCACCAAGATGAGAAAATCCGCGTTTTGCACGGATAAAACGCCCCAGGACAACCGACGGAGGCCTTCCAGAGCTTCTTCTAGGTGGACTCCGATGGAGGCAAAACGTTAGTTGTTTGTGAGGAACGCCTCGAGCTTCTCTTCATGGACGTCAAAACGACGAATCAGAGGACGCAGAGCCATGGCCAGAGCTGAAGACTGCCCCTGACCCTGATCTCCATCGTTGGCGCAATTGTAAAAAGCAAGGGGATTTGCCACGCCGAATGGAAGTGAAGCCCTTTGTCCTACAGTTTTCCCATGTGGAAGATAAGATGGCTTTTCGATGTCTGTCTTGGCTGGAGTGGTGATACTCTTCAGTAGTTTCATTCTGCTTCGGTTAGAGTGAGTAGGCGGCTCTCTCGGTGAACATGTTCCAATCAGGCTTGATAAGTAAGTGATCTTTAGCAGATCCCTGAAGACTTCCTATTCGAATCGAAATTATCGAATCGGCAGGACCTGCGCACGTACATACGGAGGCTCAGATTCACTCCCTGATATGACTCTGGAGAGTAGTACGTTTTGCATGCCAGAGGCCCTCCATACATAATTAAGTACTGCCGTGATAGCATTAGGAATTACCATTATTGTTGTTGACCTTGATAGTGCTCTTGCTTTCGGCTCTGCACGTTATATGCGCGGTGCCCTTATCGGTTTAGTCCCAACGCCTCTCCAACACCTTTCGCATTGTGAGGTCGTTTCTTGCTGCTTCCCAACACCGCGCCGCACTCGAAGTGTGTTTTCTCCTGACTGCGCTCTGTGCTCTATGCTCTGTGCTCTGTCTAATCCTCGAAGAACAAAAACATATATAGGATATGTCGCAGCAGCATAGAAATACCAGAATTGGCGTCCTTTCGCGTTCGGATACGTCAGACGATGCCTCTGCGAATTCTGCTCAGAGTAGAAAGACCGAAAGTACTCAAACAGCTCGAGGCTGCAACGACAGCAGCAACACCCCAGCCACTTCAGCGTATCACTCAAACAGGCGACTCCCTCCCCAGGACGAGGAGCCCACCCACACCACCCCCACTAGAAAGCCAGTACCACAAAACGAACACCAGTCTCCCCCTTGGCGGTCACAGGATCAGAGCCAACGGTTCGGAGACAGGGCGGATCGAAAGCTGAACTCATTCTCTCCACCACCTCCACCCTCGCGCCGGCCTGCATCCTCGGCCGACCAACACCAGCACCAGCACCAGCACCAGCACCAGAATAGGCAGCAAGAATTCTACGTTTCCTCACCACCAAGCACTCCGCAAGACCAGCTGGAGAGACTAGCGGCCGAGGCGTCCAGTGTTGTGGGAGGGATAACTGGTACTACTCTTTTGAGGTCGGAATTGTCTTTACGCTACGAATCAACGTCTTCTTCGTACAACTCGTCTTTATCTGGAGGCTCTCATAATTACGGCTACAGCCGTGATAGATTACACCAACCTCTTAATTCGGTCTCGGAAACCGATTCCTCCAGTAACGCGGCTACGTCGATTTCCACCTCCATGTCCTCCTCTTCCGCGCCTCAAATGGTACCTACAGCACCCAATCCCAGTAGGGCGATCCCGAGAACATCTTCGATCGATTCCGCTGTATCCTCAGTGTCGGCTCAGTCAGGCGCAAGTCACACGCATTCATCTTCTACAAGTTCTAACAATGCCTTTTCTCATATCACCGGCAACTCTCCTGCAGATATCCAGGCGTTAATACAAGTTGCTGGGTCACCGGAAGAGTTGATACGATATATGTTGAAAGAAAAGCAGTCGGTGACTGCGCAGAATTCACAGCTTTGGAGGCTTGTTGACAAGCAGCGAGCGATGATTCTAGGACTCAACAAAGACCTCGAGCGTGCAATGAAAGAGAAGGATCGATATCGTAAAAAGCTCAAAGAACATATGGGCATGATCCCTCCGATGCCTACAAACGCCTCCGTTGAAACAGTAACTCCGTCCAGAACTTTAAGTGAGAGTCCTGCGCCGAGTATAGACGAAACACTGAGTCGATCGGAGTCAACATCATCACCACCCCGGGGTAGTGGAGTCGTGAGGACCGATTCCCTGGCATCATCGGTCGATAGAAGTTACACTTCCTCAGCCCTAGATGTTGCTATTGCGCCTTATCCAAGTACACCTTCGCCTACCCACCCTCAACCGACTATGTCGTCTGCTCATGAAAGGATGCCATCGCCCACCGAGCATGCCCACCAGCCTACTGATGGGAGCTCACGGAGTACTAATTTAAGCGATAACTCACCCGCAATAGAATTTCGCGACCCACGGGAAGCTGCGTTAGAGGATGTCTTGCACGATGAAGATGAGCAAATGGGGTCCTCCATCCTAATCTCACCTAAGACAACGTCGCTGGGGTCACGTTCGACTGGGATTCGGGAACAATTATCTGAAGGTGTACATCTTCGGTCGGAACCTATGAATCACGCAAATAAATTGGGAATTTCTACTGCTGTGGCACCAGCCATTGGTCTAGGAAAATCACCCTTTCGAAAGGCACCACCAGCACCCTTGGATTTGCCACACACTCCACTTCAGAATCAGATACAGAACGGCAATAATGGCGAGGAACCAAGTGGCCATAGCGATGATAGCTGGCAAGCTACTCCAGACGACAAGAAGGGCTTATCCGTGCCCTTACCCAGGTTTTTGAACAACGGTCCTCTTACCGCACCGCCCACGAGACCGCCACCTGCTCCATACATGCAAAATATCCCCTTGACCCCAAACCCATCTAGTCTTGAAATGGGCCGAAGGCTATCGCCTGATGCAGACGCACCTCGAATCGGAGCTCAGTTTGTAAGGGCGCCACTACCTAGTCCCGGACTGCCTAGTTCTCCGAGGCCGATAGATAGACCCGCGGGCTCACCACTGCCTAGAGGCTCGAGAAATTTTTCCTTGGATTCTACTTTACAATTGGGAGGACTTGCAGCGACACCGCAGCCTTTATTCCAAAGTATGACCATCATAGGAACCCCGCGAGCCTCAGTACCCCTGGCGTCACCACGATTCCCGTTCACCAATGGACATGAGAGGGGTGGCTCCGATGAAAGTTCAGTAGCCTCCCACCAGAAATCTGGATCTATAGATCTTGTGATACAGCCTTCGGCGATCGCAACTGTGGACTCGCGTGTTGTATCCTCCAGGCTGAAGCCTTCTAGAGCTAGTATGCTTCCGGGGAAGCCAAAGTCTTCCGCGGACGACTCAGTATTTAGCCTAGGTGTATTTTCTCGAGGCGATGGGAAGGAGATATTGAGAGTGGAGAAAGACGTTGGAGCCCTGTCCGCCCTTGATGCTAAGCTCAGAAAACATATATCCTACACCACAAAAGTACCAGACCGAGCACTCTTTACCGGCTATGCCCCGGCTAGAATGGACGCACGAAGAACTGCCATAGATGAATATTTCGCTGGGATATTGAAAGCGGCTACTATGGACGAACGTGCATCACAGTTGCTGTGTGAGTTTTTCTCCACCGACGTGGTGGAGCATTATCCAAACAACCCCTTTGAGACAATAAAGGAGGGTGCCGGAACAACTGATAAGTCCGTGGGGTCTACCATAATCAAAGAAGGGTATCTTACCAAGCGAGGGAAGAACTTTGGTGGTTGGAAAGAGCGATACTTTGTTCTTGATGCCCCCGTTCTAAAATACTTTGACAGTCCTGGAGGCGCGCAATTAGGTCAAATAAAGCTGCATAACGCGCAGATTGGACGTCAAAGCTCAAAGGCTAAAGACGATTCTAGCGTTGATGAAGATAGCCAATACCGCCATGCATTCTTGGTCCTAGAGCCAAAGAGGAAGGATTCTGCGACTTTGGTACGGCATGTGCTTTGCGCTGAGAACGACAAGGAACGGGACGAATGGGTCAATGCGTTGCTTGAATATGTGACCACGGACAAGGAAGAAGATATCAAAAGGAAGCCCAAGCATTCAAAAAGCAAGGAGTCCAAAGAAAACAAAGAGACCAAGGATGGCAATGATGACGGCAAAGACGATTCTTCTCTCAGAAGCATGAGCTACGACGAGGTTAGCCAAGGACCTGCACCTGCAAGAGGACCAACACCTGAGGAACTGAGCCGGCAGCAAGTCTCACCATCACCAAATTCACTCTCTCAGCCGACATCGCAGCAGTTCTCATCCACTTCACCTGTGCCTGACCGAAGCTATCCACCAAAGCAGATATCAGCACCATCAAATGGCACTGTCATATCCGACCTTGCTGCATGGGGCGCTTTGAAATTAGGCACACAGAACGAAGACAAGAAGGCTGAGAAGGCGGCAAAAAAGCGCAGCATATGGGGTTTCAGGCAGCGCTCTTCCTCGGATCTTGATGATCAAATCAAACAAGGTCCGCAGACCGGTTATCAACAAGCAGTAGAGAGATTTCCGCTGTCTAAACCCGTGTTTGGTGCATCGCTCGAAGAGGCTGTGTACTTGACAAAACCCCCTGGCATAGATGTGACGCTTCCTGCAGTAGTTTATCGGTGTATCGAGTATCTCGATGCCAACAATGCATCTGATGAAGAAGGGATTTTCAGGTTGTCTGGAAGCAACGTAGTTATTAAGGGATTGAAGGAGAAGTTTAACTCAGGTAGGCTAGCATATGTTTAATGATTGTGCGGCTTCGGAGGTGCTGATCAAGTGATAGAATGCGACTTTAACCTACTTGCCAATGACGAGTACTATGATGTACATGCAATCTCGGGCCTACTGAAGCTCTACCTTCGAGAGCTACCAACAAGCATTCTCACCTCCGAACGGCGAGATGACTTCGTCAGGGTTACCGAAATGGAGGATAAGGACCAGAAAGTTTCCGCTCTCAACGATCTCGTACACAGTCTGCCAGTGGAGAATTTCGCCCTTCTAAAGGCCCTATCTGGTCATCTCTTGAGGATTGTTGACAATTCGAGCGTGAATAAAATGACAATCCGCAACGTTGGCATTGTGTTCTCGCCCACCCTCAATATACCTGCACAAGTTTTCTCAATGTTTCTGCACGAGTATCGATATATCTTCTTCCGTAACGGCGAGGGTTCACCGCCGCCACCACCACTAGAACCACCACAACCACTACAATCACCTAAGCCACTGATGTCCCCGCGGCAGCATACCTTCGATCTTCCAACACAGTCCCTTTCTGCTTCACGTATGATGGACCCACCATTGACCCCAATGATGCCAACTCACCCCGCAGCAATCCGGCCACCTGGATCGGCACCGCAGGTGATCTCCTATGAACCGAAATACGATGGCCCGCAAATCACCTCGCCAACACAAATCAGCGCACCGCGGTTTGACCTGGATAACAACCCGAGTGGGAGTAGTGGGGGTTTAACGGTACCTGGTTCGGAGGGGAAGAACTCAAAGTCCCGCCGGAGAGAAAGTAGTATGATGTTTATGATGGGCGGGCTGAAGAAGAGTAGTCCCTTTCAACCGAGTAAGAGCAATGGTATTCTCCCCCTTCCTGGTAAATAAGCCTTGTGTTAACGGTTTAATAGCAGCTATGGTCGAGGAGGATCTTTATGGATAGACCCATATCGTAATTTAGTACATCAACAACAATTAATGTAGTTGATATCAGTGCGAGTAGTCGGCGCGGACCCGTCCCTTTGGAGAAAAAGAAGAGGGGGTTTATTATGAGTATTTATTTAGGAACCACACTACCATCATCAAGGGGGTCTTTTCTTCTTTTCTTCTTTGAAATACCCGGATTTGCTACGCTTTTTTTTTTGGAGTTCTTTTTTGATCTTTGACACAACCTTGTTTTTTTTCCCTCTTTTTGCTTTCGAATGAGCGTGGGTTTTCCTTTCTGCCTGACGGGCGGTTGCTTTTTTTTGTGGTTTTTGGGGTGGTGTTTTTTTTTGGGAATTTCTTTATATTGATTTTCTACTTTACCTCTTGGATGGGACTGCAATCAGAAATTTATCAATCATCTTCTCTCCATTTTCTTTGGGTATATGTAACCAGCCCTGCGCTCGAAAACCAGTCGTCTGGCAGACGAGGAGCGCGAGCTTGCGAGCGACGAGAAAAACCCAGAAACGAGACGCAAAACCAATCCTTCGAGTTTGAACGGTTAAGTAGATTCATCATGCCGTGTTTTTTTTTCCAACATTCGTTTCGAATTCACACAACACCAAATCTTGCAAGCTTGCTCGGTGACTCCGTCGTGAAGCGAAAACGAAAGAGTACCCCAACATCCAACATTGTATGTAGCAAGCATTCGGGAATATCATTGACATCATCGTAGCAGGGACGGGGAACGGTCCGCTGTGTTGGAAGTAAGCGGTTTAAATTCCATCTATTCGTCACTCGGATGGCGGCAGCGCCAAACGCTATGTTTCTTCGTGTTGGACCCCCCCAACGTCTATTATCATAACTTGCTCGAAAAAAAGGGAAGGAAAAATGCAAGCGCTCGGGAAAAAACACCAGCAAAGGAAGAAAGAGGTATATACGTCATGGGTCATAGACAGCATTAAAAAATGCAACAAAAAACAACGAACATAGAGTTGAACAAAAAGGCTGTTGGGAAAAAAATCTAAACCTCTCTCCTCCCCCCCTCATCGTGCATATATAACAATAGGTATTTTCTTTGTGTATCGTGGCGTGTGGTAGTCGTCTACTCTTCTCGCTCGATCAACTGCGGTAGATCCTCGACCTGTAGGGAAGAAGGGTGACAAAGTTAGCATAATGCGGGGAAAAAGAATGGGTTGCGGATTGCGGGTTCGGGCCAGCCGTTGTTTTGCTTGCACCGGCTAAACTCAAAACAGGCGAACAGATTGAAGATCGAACCTTGGCTTCACCCCTCAAGATCACTGCCCACCCACATAAAAACCCCCCAGTTAGCCGCTGCTCGGACAGAAGTGTGCAGATCTCAGCAGTGTTGGGGGAAACACAATGCCAACAGAAACCTACAGCGGGCGAGGGGCGGGACGGTGAATAACTTACAGTGAACTCCTGTAAACAGTGGATATTCCTTCTCCATTCCCCTCTGTTTCAAAAACTGATTGACCTCCTTGGCCGTGCTGGTTCCCTGTAGCTTCTGTCCGTTCAGTACCCTCGCCTCAATCTCCTCGATGCTTTTTCCTTCCCGGACGCTCAGCATTGCGCAGCGGTGATTCCGGCCTCCGTTACAGCTGGTGATGAGATCGGCCACTCCGCAACTCTCCTCCGTGAACGTCTCACTCCGACAGGACTTGAAGAACGTCTTCCCGAACTTCTGCATCTCCATCAATCCCACGCGCATCACGGCCGCCTTCGCGTTATCACCCCACCCAAGCCCGTCGACGAAACCCGAGGCGAGAGCGACAATGTTCTTGAGGGCTCCACCCAGGGACACGCCCGCGACATCGTTCACCACACGGACGTGGAAGTAGGGTCGGTGGAAAAGGTTCTTCATGACGCCGTGGTCGACGGGAGGGAGCTCTTCGGGGAGCGGCGTCAGGTTTCCGGGGGGATCGTACGCAACCGTTGTCTCCGAAAACTTCTCCGCCGCAACCTCGTTCGCAATGTTTGCACCCGAAAGTGCGCCGCAGTATATTCCGAGCCGTTTACCAATGTAATCGCTAAAGAGCGAGATCCCCTCGGCGGAGACATCGACACCCTTGATGCAGGACACCGCGCGGGCATAGGGGAGGATCGAGCCCTCGATCTGCTTGCAGATGTTGCCGACGAACTGGTGCGGGACGTTGAAGACGAGGATTGTCGCCTCTCGTACCGCTTCCTTGATGTCTGGGGTTGCGATGACGTTGTGGGGGAGGTTGATCGAGGGTAGGTATTTTACGTTTTCGTGGAGGTCGTTGACCAGTGTGGAGAGCTTCTGGGGGGTCGAGTACTTGGAGGCGTCGTATTTGGGGTGGTCGGAGGGGAGCTTGTAGTTTTCTTCGAAAACCCACATGAACACCTCCGGCTCGAAGAGGTTGGGGTGGGCCTGAGTATTTTCTGCTACGATCTTGGAGATGGCACTCCCCCTTTTTTTTTCAACCCACATTAGCGATGATATACTTGGGATATAACATGAGAGCCAAACCAGTTCCCAGATCCAATAACCGTCACGCGATGCTTCCCGGTGTGTGTCATATTGGCGATTGGAGATGACGATAGATTCCTCTTAATCAAGCCGAGTCTTCGGATAGCAGTAGAATTGGCGGTAGCAGTAGTAGCGGTGGCAATCGCAGGAACGGAGTTGGTGACGATAGATCTAACGAGCGAAGACGAAGCAGGCATGGGGGAAGGGGAAGGGGGATGGAGGAAAGTCTTGATTCTCTTGTACAGGGTAGCTTGGCACGCTTGGAACTTAGAGGTCTAGACGTAGCTCAACACTTTTGGGGCGCCTTTGGTGATGCGGTAGAGTATGTGGTTGAGGATTCAACATGCCATCGAATCTCGTGACACCGACAACGCTGGTTGGACGAGCTTTATGAGCATGGAACCGTGTCATCCGTCGCGGGAGTGTCTACATATATATTGCCTCTAGCCTCGCCACTTTGGTCTGCGCCGCCGACGCCGCCGACGACGTCAAAGCCGCGGCTTCCGCTGATAGCGAGCCCGGACTCAGCCTTGCTGGTTATCTCGCAGAGCTGCCCCAAGGACGAGGTGGCGTGCGATATCGCGGCGGTGGGTGTGGAGGTGCATGACGCAACGAAAATTTTTCAACGGAAATTTTTCAACGGATAAGCACGGCAGTCTCGTCCATGTTCGTCATCAGCCCTCGCCATCACAAGCCGACCAGTACAGTCCTCAGTAACGGCCCGAGGACACATGGGCTGGCCTGCCGAAAATCTTTCGTTGGTGCAAAAATAAACTTCTTTGAGCCGCAGGCTATGCTTTGTGTTCACGGAGGGGCTACATACTGGTGACATGCAAGGGGCAAAGCTTCTTTCCATGCAGGTCTAAATTGAGTTATGGGCCATGCGACACCACAGAAACGATGGATTTCCATCCCTTTTGCAGCCTGCGCGAGTTCAGCACCGGTACGATGTCGGAATAACGGGCTTGTTTTGTTGGCTTGTAATGCTTCACCGATACGCTACTTCACACGGGGGTATCAATACACGACAGCTCATCATCAACCTTCAACCTTCAACCTTCTCCGAACCTTCTCCTTCCCTCCTCCTCCATCCTTCTCCATCCCCACCCCTCCCCCCTTCAACAACCTCTCCCTCTCCCCACTCTCAACCGTCCTCTCCCCATCCCCCCACACCTGCTTAAACCCCCCATCATAAACCGCCCACATCGCGCACCAAAGCCCACTCTGCAGCCCCGCCAACCACGCGGGCACCCTCCCCTCAGCGTCAGCACAAACCCTCGCAAGCACCATCACAACCATCACCGCCGGCTGCCACAGCAGCCCCCAAACCAGCGCGCCCACCCACTGCCGCACACTGGTCTTCCTGTACTCCTTCAGCCCGTCGAGCCAAGCACAATACTCGCCGGGCAGCCCGTTCTCTCTCGCCCCGGTCCGCAGCAGGTCCAGGTACCGCCGACTCGGCTGCGCATTGGTGTGCCTCTTCCGCTCCTCGGGCGCGAGCAGCGTGGTGGCCAGTACCTCCTCGCCGCCATCCAGCGGCAATGCGAGTGCGGTATGGAGCGTGTAGGCGGCGCCGCCGCCCTCGGTGGCCAGGATCCGCGCGAAGTCGTCGGGGGTGACCTCGTAGACGACGCCGACCAGGCCGGTTTTCCACCAGGACTTGTCTTTGGGGGGCGAGGTGGAGACGTTTGCGAAGCACGGCTCGAGGTAGGCCAGCCCGGGCAGGTCGAAGGTTAGGTGCAGGGAGGGCACGCGGACGTTGGTGGAGGATATGGGGCGGATGCCGCGACGGCCGAGGAAGGTGGCGGAGCAGAGGTTGGAGCCGTAGGCGAGGTAGAAGATGTTTGATTCTGACTTTTCGAGCCGGGGGGTTGCGGTGGCGGCGCGGGTTTGCGGGAGGAGCTCGGGTGCTTGGAGGGAGGCTAGCTGCGTGAAGGTGTTGGTGGATTGGGTATCGTCGTCATTGTAGGGTGAGGATTGCTTCATTGCTGCTGTGCTGGTGATGCTGTTTCGTGATTTCCTACGGGGCGCAAAACCACCTTTATGAAAGCTTCTGGAACTTGCGGAACACCGGGCCCGAACAACGGGAATATCGGTCCTGAATTATGATATTACCCCATGGCAACGGAGGTCCGAGGCAGCAGTGGAATGGTGATACTGAAACCCCGCATGCGGCGTCAACATTTCCCGTCAAATGTAATACGGCAACCCTATTCAGAGAGCAATCTCCGTAATCTTATTATAAACTGTAACAAAAACTCCGCCAGAAAAGAAACCGCTAAAGAGCAAGTGGGAATAATGTTACAATGATCCGCGATCCGCTCCCGACTACAGAAAAAAAGCAAACACCCGGTTACAGGACGTCTAGATTATTCTCGTACTCAATAACCATGTCCAAGCTTCCATCGAGATTTTCCACCGGTTCCCAACTATTCCAGTTCATTAGCACAGACACGTACCAGTCAAAACTGAAGGTACTTACGTATTATCAGAATGCGGAAACCCTACCCACTTTACCTGGTATTGTTTCTGCCCATTCACGAATCGGTTATCGATGATGCGTTCTACCTCCCATTCTGCAGGAGGTTCAACCGATTTGGCCCGCTTCTTGCTGGTAGACTTTTGCGTGGACTTCCGATACGAGCTGCCTATGGTCTTCTGGGGAGTAGCTGACAGCAGCGTGGGTGCGCGAGCGGCGAGTAGGTCATCTTCAGACGATGCGGCCGACGACGCCGTTGCAGTGAACGACAAATTTGATATTCGACTGCGCTTTTGTCCGGCAGCGGATGTCCTGTTCGCACGGGCCGCCGACCTTTTGGGTGTTGCTTCTCGTTTCAGCTGGTTCGACGCCGAATCGTCCGTGTCATGACCTGATGAAGCGCCCCTCCTCATGGGGTGTGTACCTCTGAGAGCACCATTCTTGGGGGGAGGTAACCGAGGGGGTTGTTCGGACGCCGGTTGTTGCTGCTGCTTGCCGAAAAATCGGAGGAGAGTGGATTGTTTAGCTGGGGTGGATAGTTTCACTGAAGTGGTAGTAACACGGGCAGTCTTCAATGGGAGAACAACATTGACCAGCGTCTTCGCTCTCTTGGTTGGAGGTGAGCCAGTGCCAAAGCTCCCCCTTTCGGTCGAATGGGAGGCAGAAGACACCGTAGCGCTCGACCCCCCGGGCGTGGTGCCGTCCGTTATGGTAACAAGTCGTCTCTGTCTCCTCATGCTGGTTTGTGGCAGCTCCACCGCAACTGCTTGCGCCTGCTTTTTAACGGCCCTGCGCTTATCCCCACGGCTCTGCTGCATCTGCCGCGGATCGTCACTCTCGGTACTCGAGTCTGTCCCATCCACATCGGTCTCCAGGGACTCGTGATTCGCTCGTCGTTTTGTGTCATTAACTAGCTTTTCCATCTTCTTGATCACTGCGGCTGGTGTTCCCCGCGACCACCCTCCCATATCGTGTTTTTTCTGATAGATCGTCTCCATATTAGTGCCCTTTGCATATGATTCATGTTCATACTGTCGCACAAGATCTGGGGATACATAGTTGTAAACGTCTCGTGGAGAGACCTGCGACGGAGTTAATCCACGGCAGCCCTGCCCAATCAAGAAACTGTCATGACGCGGACAAACCTTCTCAACATGTCCAGTATTGTAGATGATATGATACGTAACCCGTCCCGACTCTTGAGTTATTCGAAATAGCGCCTTGATGTTTGACGAGTCGTTCGTGGAAGAGATACCCTCGTCGCTGTTCGTAGATGAGTTGCTCTCATCGTCGTCTGCAAAAGAAAAAAAGAAAGAAAACGTTAATTTCCGAAACACTAATTTCTGAAATGACTGTGGAAAAGAAACAAACCCTCGGATGTCGAGCTGGCGATTGTGATCGCTGGCGGCATCTCTCCATCCTTCTGTGAACACACACACCACCCGCTCAGCTTCGCGCCATCTCAGCCGTCACGTCAAATGGAAGAATTTGTTACCCGGCTGCTTCCATTAAGATTAACGTCGTTGCTTTCACTGGTAGCGCAACGCGGATGATCGTTATTGAGCGACAATCTTCCCAGTGGCTGTTCGGGAGGTGAACTTGAACGGTCAGAACCTTCAATCTGCCACGGTTCTAGGCCAGGATCCATGGAAGTTGTGGCAAAAAATTCAGTGGAGCAATGGAGGTAGAGGTGGGGGACCAAGGGAGGTGAAATGGATAAGTATGCTAGTTGGAAGTTCAAGGACTGCAAACTGAAACACAAGTTGCTCTTGGGGGCTCCTCATTTTAGCCTCCAAAATCCAGAACAGCCAACTCCTTTCCAGATAAAGAAAATCAATATGCTTTCAAGACCATGCCAAGCTGGTAATTCTGCTAGAAATAACCTAATTAGTCCTTGGCTTGGCCAAATACGTATCATGGTTAAGGACAATGAGATCCTCAAAATCACCGGCTTGGGTAATATTTGAGGGAAGGTCAGATCTAGGGTTCCTACCACCATCTTTAAAATTGCCCCTTTTCACAATTCCATCCAGGAAAAATAATGGGCCCTATAGGATTGTTGTAAAGAACACTCAAGCAGTGCACGTACAGGGTGCCTTTTTGTTTGGGTTTTTTGGTGGAGGTTGGTCAAGGAATAACAGTATCACAAGCTGTCATTCAAGTTAGGCATCCACTGGACAATCTCGTACCCAAGGCGCGGTCACACCTCACAGTTACGGGGAGTAATAGTTGTTGCAAGAAAATAGAGGCTAAAGCAGTACTCGAATGATTCTACAACTTCCTATCCATCATCGCAGTCCATCTCCTTATCTTCTTCCATCTCATGAGCTTCCTAAACCTCTATTGCCTGTGCATCGTAGAACAGGTCGATCAAGCACCCCGAACTCCAAGCCTGCGTAGGACTGCTATCCCCACAAAACGCGCCGTCTTTATTGGTAAGTTCTGTCAAACCTGCCCATACCGACTTTTCAATTTCATGCCTACACCCCTCCATCCTCGCTGTAAGCTGCTGAAACAACTCCAGACGTTCTTCATGAGTCTTTCTTCTCTTGAAATCGAAGATCAACATTGCTCTTAGGAAGAATCCCAGCGGCCAGAGCCATTCAGGTCCCTGATGGTAATTCCGACCTTTTGCGGTGGCAAAGTCATCATTATCGAGTGAGTTGATGTAGTTTGGACGATAGTTGAGATCCGCCGGATCCAAGGTGGCAATTCCCAGTGGTCCCCGAAGAACCTTGTCCGCAATTGCGAGACAGCCAAGAGCATGCTCAGGGTCAAAGATATCTGGAGCGACGGTCATTGCGATCGCATAATTTGGCCTTCAGAGAAAAAAGGTAAGCAGTCATTCTTAAGTACATGGAATAAGGAGAGGTTGCACCTGAGTTGGTAATCCTCATAAACCTTCTCACCACCAAAAAGGTCTTTATAGATCCCGCGACGGTTCACAGTATCAGGCTTGATAACATACTTCGAGTCGTCCTCGGGCTTTTCCGGGATATAGTAGCAACGCTCAAAGTTTTGCTTGATAAGGTTTGCCCAAGTGTCGAAGGTTATCTCGGAGCCATCACTCTTCTTCACCGAAGACCACTTGTATTTCCCCTCCTTGCTGAGTTTTGCGAGCCATTTCACTGTGCTGTATAGCAACCCGGTGATTTCGATTGCAGCACCATCTCTCGGAGTTCCTGAAAATCTGTAAGCACCTCACACTATAGGAACAGTATATATCTGAGGGAGCGTACCAGGAATTCCTTTAGATCTGGCCTTCTCGCTCTCACCCATCTTGTCCATCCAAGTACCACAGTTGAACTGGCTACCACCCTTGACAAAACCCGTCTTCCAGTCTGGCTGTACCTCTACCCAGAATCCTTCGTCTTTCATTTGGCTGTCTAGACCAGGCCCAGCATTTGCCTCTTTATACTTGATGCCTGAGGCGTGCTGTTGCAGGGCTTCTTGAATAACTTCTTCGATGGTGCTTTCTGTTGAATATGCCCTAGGGTCGTTAACATCAAACCACGTTTCATCGTATGGCAGGAAGCGTCGCCGTGTCTTCTCTTGAAGAATCTCGCAGCCGTTTGGCACCATCGTTGTATAGTCCTGGATGGCTTGAAGGAAAAACCAGATCGAATCTCTAGCATTATATCTAGGGGTTCTCCCGGCACCAAGAAGATTGGGAATCATTCCGTGCTTCATAACAGAGGCAAACGCAAGGACGTGCTCTTTTGCATCGTCATATCGACCAATAGCAAGGTACAGACCTCGAAGAGATATGAATACATCTCTTCCCCAGCAGCGAGCCCATTCTACAGCAAAATGGGGGAGACCAGCTGCCATCGAAGGAACCTCCTTAGTTGGCCAGAGAGAGCCGGACTTCGTGTACCTACATTTCTATCAGTTCGGGTCTCACAGAAATTGGTAGAAGATGGAACGTACCCAGTCATCTGTACACTGACCATTGCTAATGCTTTCAAGAAGGGGGTGCCATTTATGACGTTGCTTCTAAACAAGCTGATACCTCGCTCAATCGCAGCAGTGTATGCAGTTTGCAAGATCAGCGCAAAGTACCGAGGGAGCAGAGAGAATGGGACGTCTTTGATCTTCTCAAATCGCTCTCGTAGCCATTTCGCCGGCCCTTCCAAGCCTTTATGCCCTTGCTCTGCCAGCCGGTCCAAACGCCCAACGTTCCAGTCTAAGGCCCATCTCCCATCTCGAAGGTGTTGGCAAAGGGGGTGCCCGAGATCATTCTTTTTAATGACATCTTTAAGAACAGACCACCAACCCTGAAGTCCGGCATAAACCAGCGCACCATACCCTGGAATGTTATAAACACCGTCCTTTCCTCCTGAGGTATCTCGTTCCTCTGCGTCACAGCGATAAAGGACGAAGTTCAAATCAGCCAGGCTCACCGCAGAAAATGCATCTTCAGCACCGCTAACCGAGTAATAGTCCACCTCTGCTCCCTCGAACCCTTCGACCCAGGTTTCGAACAAAGCAATACTACTAGGGGGAAAGAAGTCTAAGATCGTAACAACAGTATCGTTCCCTCTGTCTTCAATTCGTGGAGATTCCAGTTTCACAAGCTTTGCTGGTAGGCCCCGGAGGGTGGTTGGATCTTCTCTAACCTTTTTAATTGTCTCTGGGCTGCCGTCCACCTCCAATCTCCAGCTCCCTATGCACTTGACTTTGGTCCTTGGAAGAGTTACGGGATTGAAGTTACCCCTCTCTGTTCCCGGTCCAAATGCGCAGTGGGCGATCAAGAAGTATCCACGGTGGCTTTGTGGATGTACTCTATGCATTGTGATGTATTCATCCTCGTGGTGGACATGCATTTCCGTGTATCCCTCCTTTCCCATTTGACTATGGATCCTATTCATGATCGCCTTCACGTTTGCGATACCAGCTGTATTGTCGTCAAGTGAAGCTGGTGGTATTTCGTAATTTCGAGTTTCAGTGACAAGATCGATGAGGTGCGGATAGACTTCGTCGTAGCCGATGACAGAGCCAATGGCACAGTTACACATCGCCGAAAGAGCACCGTTGGGCAGTGTATCTTGGGGAGTCCGTTTCTGCGTGGGTACTTCATTATCGTGTGTGCAATCCATGAAAAGAGCGTGTATCGGCGCACCAGAAACTGCCTTGATGATTTCTCGATCATCTCCAGTAGTTTTGCCCCGGGTGACGAATTCCTGTTCGAGACTTCCGATAGGTTTCCCTCCATGTCTGTGTACCAGCCTGGACAGCTCGCCAGGCCCCCACGCAACCATGGCTTCGCGGATAAGACTGCTTAGGCCGAGGCGCTCAAGGAAAACCTTATCCTTATGTTCATCTCCGGTAAAGAGTTCTGCAACAGTATAGAGGTCTTTCCGCTCAAGTCTAGCAATATCAAGCATGTACTCCCCAACATTTAGCGGGGTGGAATGGCAGTTGTCAATTCGGAAGCCATGGAAAACTTGAGCCATTAACTTTGTGTACTTCCCCATGAAATCCCACAAGAAAGGGGAATCTTCCGGTCCATCACCATAGCGCAACTTCACACAATCCATCCAGGTAATGACTTCTCGTCGGAGGTACGACCTATGCTTCTCGGAAGCAAAATCGGATGTATTGTTCCAGAGCCAACCGTTGTTGGCCAACGCGAGACACTTTGGATCGTGCTTCTTGGTGATTTCATTGATGGGGAGACGAGTAAAGTAGCTTTCTATCAATGGGCTTTCCTCAGTGATTAGTCCTAATTTCGGTCCGTGCTCGGCGATTCGTGTATAATCGATTCGATTATACAATTGCTCAAGGGCTTCCGCAATATCGGCGTCGTACTCCTTGTAGAATGGGAGGTTGACCTCGTCGAGAATGCTCCTGAGACCTCCGCGAGGTACTATGATCGAACCGGGATCGTTACCTGAGGGCGGGGTGCCAAATTCCAGGCGCAGATAGGCAGCGCCTACCCGAGGATCGACGAACTTCCGAAACCTATCCCCTAGCCTATCCGCTCCTTTCAAACCACACTTGGTGAGTATCTGAGCTTTTTCTTTTAATGACAAGTTCTTGCTGTATCCCTTGCTCTCCAGGGCCTCCACCGCATCTTCGCCTTCGCGGGATAGCCATTTCTCCATGATTGCCTCAACATTCGCATCCACATCAAGGATATAAAACTCCCAGAGCTTCACCTGCGCGATAACATGAATCTTAATCCCTTCCATTACTTTCAAGAGATCTTCCTTGGTTTTCAATTCGGTAAGATAGCCGAGCTTCCCCATCTTTTTGCTGAATTCCATTAGGGCTTCATCAAACTGATAGGGTGCCTCCAGCCACGGCGCAGAAAGTCTGTTGTACCCCGCTTCAGGATGATACTGCAACCATTCCGAATTATGAGCAGTGTGGTTCCATACAACATCTGTAAGGCTCAGAATGCCGTGCTCCTTCTCCATTCTGTCCACCATTTCCCTGACATCCTTCTCGCCCCCTGGAAAGGCTATCGGGTCGAACTTGAGTTGATTGAACAGACTGAAGGGAGAGTTCGAAGCCCCACGCTCCATAAGAGGGGTGAAATGCACCATATTGTAGCCTTTATCAGCAATGTACTTCATGTATCCGTCCCATTTCTCAACTGGCCCGAGAAACTTCGAAAGTACGGAGCATACGGAAAGGGAGCTGAGAGACAAGTGTTCGCCATTTATAGCTAGGCTGGGGGATACGGTAACATAGTAGGCCTCAGTTCTTGTGGGGTTCGGTGGCTCGACATCCGACGCAGTAGTGAAGGGCGGGAGCGGAGTATATGAGATGTAGTAACAGAAGGTTCCTGGCTTGGTGATTGATATATCAATGTGTAGAGTACGGCCAAATGAAGGTTTCAGCCTAAGATCAACATTAGCAAGGCCAAAAACCAGGTACAATACTTCAAAGATGAAATATCTTGACCAGTCAGGTTTCCACACGACTTAACGCAGTTCACCGCTGATCGTGTGAAAGGCTGAGTGGGTGAACGCCGCTTTGGCTAATTCATTTGAGGAATATGGGTACAGACGGGATTGCACGGAATTTCTCCCTCTCGAATAATTCTTCCCCTTCCGGGACGTTGATCCATAGTCTTCCTTCACGACAGATTGAACTTGCGCCCTCGATTCCAAAACGAAGGGTGTATGGCGTGATTGGTGCGGGGAGATTAATATATCCGCCGGCTATGTCTGGTGCCCCTGAATCATTGAGATTGAGCAGGTAGACTGTAGGAGATTCCGTTCTCGAGGGTGACATGGCGGATGGCTTTTGTCGGGTGAGTAGCAGATTCAAGCGGGGAAGTTGGGGGAGGTCAACTAATTAAATACAACTGGCGCTTTAGTATAGGCAGCCGTACAGGTAATAGATATTGATGGGGAAAAGGATGGGGAAGAGGGGAAGAGGGGAAGAAGGGAAGAATTGAGGGGAGAGTTTGATGATGGTGGCCAGGAAAAGCAATATGCAATATAATGGCGGGGTGAGGTAGATAAACAATTGGTGTTTGCTTGCCTACGTCATCACCGTCCTCGGGAACTACCAGAATCCCTAACCTCGACCTTAAGCACTACATCTCAAAGTACCTCTACTTAATTTGTTTGTCACTCCTATATTCTTGTGAAATGCCTGCTGGCCAAGGCGCTCAAATCAATAACCGTGGCTACCTTCGATTTTTGCTTCTCCCGAAAAATCCGCTCTCTCTCAACTTCATTCTCCAGCACTCCTGCTCGTACATCCTCCATATCTTCTCCCACAGACCAGGAAATGACCCTTACTCAAGAAACCAATTCAACATTCACCCACACTTATGACTCTATACATGGGAAATGTACTGACTGTCTGATCAATGACTCTGGCGGCTCTATGACGCTCCTGGGACGATTTCCAATGGCTGCATTTCAATATTTTGTTCGGTTCCTGGATTTTCAGGATGTTCTTATGGCACGCGGGGTATCTCGGGCGTGGCGTAATGCGCTCCAAGTTGTCAGGCCGTTGAGGTTTCCGGCGGTATACTACTTACCTACGGAGCTTCTGCAGCAAATATATAAATTAACAACACCTGAAGGTTTCAACAATGCCCGAAGAACATGCAGGGCTTGGTATATTTCATCTATAAACGTGTCGATTCAACGGCATCACCTTGGGATCATGGGGTTTAGCACTGATCCATTGGTCAAAAGGTCGAAAAAAACCCTCTACCTGTCGAGACGACTGGCGCGGGAGTGTAGCCTTGGGTCTGATGGGTCCGGGAAGTGTGATTTGCACAATGTTGGAGTTCTTGACTTGTCAGACATTGCTTCGGCAGCATCTGTTCATTTCACCGTCTCTATGTGTGGCTCTCACGCCTTACTTTGTGAAGGATGCGTAGTTTATGTCTACCGCCTACAACCAAATGTCGAAAATTTGATGGAATTTATGGCATGCATCGTTTGTCCTCGAAGGGCCCTTGCTGTTAGCATGGATACTAGCAGCAAGCGTTATTCTGTTGCAATACTGCTCGTAAGAGCACCTTAAACTTCCTTAATTCGTGCGTCAAAGCTTATATCTGACCTCACAGGATGGCCGAATGGGATTGGTTCATGATATAGTCGAACAAGAAGCAAAATGCTCTTACAGAAATATTTGCAGTGAAGAAGATGGGCCTCGAAGTGTAGCAATATGCCCACAGCGAAGATGTGTAGCCTTTGGTTGTCAAGGTGGGATTGAGCTACATTGTAAGCTCAATCCTCTCTTTCAGCCGAGTGACGTTACTTCTGACGTTAAAGATCTAGGGGTCGACGCTCTTACTGGCCAAGACTTGAATCGCTGGTTTCCATTAACAGCCCCAACTGACTTCCTCTATTTTCTTCCACCTAGGCTCGGCATAGATTCCGCAAAAAAGCTTCGACTCATCTCTAGTGCTGCGCACCCCGAGGAAATGAATCCACTCGTCAAACGCTTTGGCATCAACCGTGGTTCTATTGCCCACTGGGGAATCAGGGAGCCCAGACTTGGCCAGAGCGATCACTTTCAAGCCGTACCCTTGAGTGATGGCTACAATGTCTTATTCACCGACCCAGTAAGTGCAAATTTATGTCTTGGGAGTGATGCTCCATTAGGGTGCGTCTACTAAAGCCCCGTTTCGTTTGGGAATTGCTGATGAGTATTTTCTGAGGTGGACAAAGGGGACCAACGAAGCTATTGAGGAAAATCCGACTCATCCCTCCCAAGTGTTTAGACCCAATGAACGAAGACTTGGAAGATGAAGATTTCAATGCCTGGATGAAGGCTACAGAAGCACAGTTGGATCAAGCGCGGCCTAGTGTTTATGCCTCGGGTGCAGACCTTCGGTATGGTTTACGGGTTGTAGCTGGCTACAACGACCGTGTCATATTCTTTTCAATCCCACCGGATCCATTCCACGGCATTGCTGACACGAACCACGACGTGAAAAGCAAGGTGAATGGTGAAGACGCCAATGCTCTTAGAGAGCCCAATTCTGTATCGGAAGGTCCCATTACTATTCAAGGATGCTATGTTGACACTGTCGAAGGACTAGTCGATCTTGCGGTCCACAGTGGCCCTGAAATGGCGGTTTATGCATTCTCTTCCAGTGGGATTGTCAAAGTTTATCAGCTTGATGGTACTACATCATGGCGTGGTTCTTCGGTTGTTAAGAAGTCTTTTGGGGAGAATGGGCAAGTTCTGGGCCAGCGAGCAGGTGGAGAGTGTGGCGAATCAGTGTGCGCACAGGACGCCGAGGGAAGTTCAGACGGTGATGAGTTTGGCTGGTATGCGGGCGGGTTCCCTACTTGGGATAGAAACCTAAGTGAGATTGAAGAGGAAAGACAAACCTGGGAGAGCGTAGCATCGCTGGAAAAATCTTGTGGTGCATTGGATTGCGAAGTTGTTCTGTAAGATGGTCGGTCTGGTATTTTTCTGGTTGAGGTCTGTCCAAAGGTCAGGTTTGGTGCGTAGAAAGTGCTCTGGGTATGGGACAGTTCCAACAAATCCGACTTGTGCTGCTCCCGGAACTGTCGGACAACTGCGATGCATCGCTGGTAAATCAGTGACTTGGACACATAAACCCTAACCCGGGATTTTTAGCGTTACAGCTAAGCATTTTTGGTGTCACATTGATCTGCTAGGCCAATTAGGCTTCCTGCCTCTCGCTTCTTTGTTGGCTGAGAGAAGTTGGGATTCGAGCCTTCGGCGAATCGTCACCCGTTTGAGTTTATACAGTTTCGGTCATGGCAAATCGAGGCGTTCCCAGACTCGTACGATAAGCCGGGTGAACAGGATGAATTCTGCGAGTGATATTGTTGACGTACGAGAACTGGAAGGGTAGAAGACCGGGAAATATTATGTTTCACAAAATGTTCTTGAGCTCATACGTTTGCTTTCGGCCGTGAGAACCGCTGGTGTGAGGTGAGAGTTTTGCTCCTCTTCGTAGGGGATTGATTCGCTCGTAGAAACCCTCGGTGAGACGGTGAGACTGTCTATACGCACGTATTACATTGCCGGCACTTACGTTCCCGGTCGGAATCAAGTGAAAAGATGGAAGGTGAACATGAGCTTGGCGTGGGTAACAGTTCAAAAGTGCGCCTCTCCCTCCCTAAATTCACCTCCTTAGCACCACATTCAACCCTCTGTATTTACAGATCACCTCTTCAAACTTCCCCGAAACCTTCTGACACGCCTGACCGATTCTTCATCATGAGCGTAGGTCTATCAGATTACGATTTCTCTCTTAATTGCGCTTCTCCAATACTTTATTACCCCACCATACCCCACCACGAACCCCAATCATATCGTTTTTTGGAGCTGCAACCACGAGAATTGAACAAGCTTGTGAGACATAATACAATTGCTAACAAGTAAATTTGAATAGGGCTACTACATTGAAAACAAAGGTGTCGGCGACCGAACCATCTCCGAGGATTGGCGAGGTATGTACCTCAATAGCTTCTTCGTCTAGACACAGGAATTGATCTCTTTCCTTTAGTCCGCGGCTACAACCCTCTCACTCCCCCCGATCTTCTCCAGCATGAGATCCCACAGACGGAAAAGTCGAAGCAGACCGCCCTCTCGGCGCGTAAAGAAGCTGTCGCCATTCTCCACGGCAAAGACCCTAAGGACCGTATTATCGTTGTTGTCGGTCCCTGCTCACTTCATGACACCGAAGCCGCATTGGACTATGCCAAGCGCCTGATGGTGCTCAAGGAGAAATATGCTGACGACCTTCTAATTGTCATGCGTGCCTACCTTGAGAAGCCGCGCACTACTGTCGGGTGGAAGGGACTCATCAATGACCCCGACATTGACGGAAGCTTCAAGATCAACAAAGGTTTGAAGGTGTCAAGACAACTTTTCGTCGATCTTACGGATATGGGAATGCCTTTGGCTTCAGAAATGCTGGATACTATCTCCCCTCAGTTTTTGGCAGATTGTTTGTCAGTTGGTGCTATCGGAGCTAGGACTACGGAGTCACAGCTGCACAGAGAGTTGGCCAGTGGTCTTTCTTTCCCGGTGGGCTTCAAGAATGGAACCGACGGTACTTTGGGTGTTGCAGTTGATGCTATTGGAGCGTAAGTTATTCGTAAGGATTGGGTGGATACAGGGATACTAATAATATGTAGAGCCACACATTCCCACCATTTCTTGTCGGTAACGAAGCCCGGTCTGGTTGCTATTGTCGGCACAAGTGGAAACGAAGACTGCTTCATCATCCTCCGTGGAGGAAAAGCTGGCACCAACTACGACAAAGACTCCATTAAGGCCGCAAAGGAGAGTCTACGTGCGGCAAAGACCCAAGACAGACTCATGGTCGATTGCTCCCACGGTAAGCACCATACAAATTTCCCATGAATGCCGTTGCTGACCCTCATTATAGGCAACTCTTCAAAGAACCACAGGAACCAGCCTAAGGTTGCCGCCGACGTCGCGGAGCAAATTGCGAACGGCGAGGACTGCATTATGGGTGTTATGATCGAGTCCCACATCAACGAGGGCAATCAAAAGGTTCCTGCAGAGGGCAAGTCAGGTCTTAAGTACGGTGTCAGTATCACCGATGCTTGCATTAATTTCGAGGACACGGAGAAGGTGATCGAGACCCTTGCTGCTGCTATCAGGACACGGAGAGAAAAGAACCAAGGATCAGAGGCTAAGACCAATGGCATTAATTGATCAATGCTGAGTACTTTAACGAAAAAAAAAGGGGGGGGGGGGGTAATGGGGGGGTTGTTTGGGTTTGTGTGGGGTTTTATTTTGGGTTGGGGTTATTTTTTTGGTT